>WNFS01000119.1_pt1 | contig 69190 bp, 77 predicted proteins | sample 5400141 | NCBI WGS metagenome assembly WNFS01 (sample SAMN13153358, study PRJNA577476) | soil metagenome | isolation source: 60 cm saprolite under Madrone tree | place: USA:California | collected 2016-06-14 | reverse complement strand
AGCATCGCGTCGATTGGCGCGTGCGCGCTGATCAGGTCGGCAAGCTGACGCTGCTGGCCAAGGCGCTTACCGACACGGAATCCGACGCCGTAGAGATGAGCATGGAAATCGTGCCGCATGGTCTGAAACAGACCATGGGTAACACGACCACCCTGACCCAGAACGATGCCGAGCAAACGGTTTCACTGGATATTCCGGTCAATCCCAACGTGTCTGCGCGCTCGATGCGAATTGAAGCAACATCATCAATCGCCGGCACCTTGTTCGGAGCGCTCGATTACTTAACGAGTTTTCCGTATGGCTGTACTGAGCAGACAATGTCGAGCTTCCTGCCAAACGTGATCGTAGCACAGGCCTTGAAAGACGTGCCCACGGCGAAGCTGCGCGCTTCGAACGATCTGGATAAGAAGGTGCAGAAGGGCATGGACCGTCTGTACGCCTATCAACACGACGACGGTGGCTGGGGCTGGTGGAAGGATGACAAGACCGATCCTTTCATGACTGCCTATGTGGTCGATGGCCTGACTCTGGCCACGCGCGCGAGCTTTCAGATCGACACTTCGCGACGCGATCGTGGTCGCGAAAAACTCTCGGCGATGTTGACTGCGGGCAAGCGCGATGATGGCAATCCCATCGACGACGAAACGCGTGCCTACATGATCTATGCCTTCACCGAAAGCGGTGACAGCGACGGTCATTATCTCGAAGAGCTTTACGGCAAACGCGACAAGCTTGGACCGTACGGACGCGCCTTACTCGCTCTAGCGCTGCAGGAGCGCAAGGATGGCCGTGCGAAAGAAATTGCCGGCGTGATCGCGGGCGCCGCCCGAGCCGATGAATTCGAAGCTCACTGGCAGACAGCCCGGGTCACTGATTACGGCCGAGATGTCTATCTGGACGTTGAAGCCACGGCCCTGTCACTGAAAGCTTTGGCGCAAATCGATCCCGGCAATGCTTTGTTGCCGAAGGTCGCGCGCTGGCTGGTGAAGAATCGGCAGAATGGTTACTACTGGCTCTCGACTAAGGAAACCGCATTTGCAATCTATGGTTTGACCGACTATTTGAAAGTCAGCAAGGAACTGTCGCCTGACTATTCGTTCGAGATTTATGTGAATGGGACACAAGTCGCCACGCAACACATCGGCGCGGGTGACGCAACGAACGGCCAGTCGCTGGTCATTAACAAAAAAGGCGGCGAGGTCAGCAATGCCAATCAGATTCGTATCGTGAAGCATGGCCGCGGTGCGCTCTACGTATCAACTGCGTTGGAATACTTCACCGCGGACGAAAATGTGCCGGCCCAGTCGTCGCAGAATTTGAAGATCACGCGTGAGTACCTGCGTCTGCGAGTGACTGAAAATGAAGGCGGCAAGTCGAGTTGGAAGGTCGAACCGCTGTCGGGCGAACTTCGCTCTGGCGATTTGATTGTCGTGCGGCTGCACCTGACGGGCGGACGCGCGCAGTATGTAATGCTCGAAGATCCAATTCCCGCGGGGGCTGAACAAATAGCCCAGGTCAGCGGTATCAATCTGAATTACACAGCTGGTCAGCAATGGTGTGATTGGTACAGCAACCGCGAGTTCCGCGACAATCGCACCGTCATCTTTAAAAACTATTTTGATGGCAATGCGACTTTCCAATATGCCATGCGCGTCGAGGTGCCGGGCGAATTCCGCGTCGCGCCGGCACGCGCAGACCTGATGTACCAACCAACCATTCAGGCGAATACGAGCAATGATCGGTTGAGGATCCTGGATAAGAAATAGATTTGGAGTGCGGCGGCAAGCGCAGCGCGACGCCGCTTTGGTTTGCGTGCAAGGTCGCTGGGCTGGGCAGTAGCCCGACCGTGAGAGAGGGCTCAGTTCTCAGCCGCATTAGCGGCGCGATGTTTATAGAACCAGTCATAAACAAGAGGTCCGGCTCCGGAGGAGCGTAACGTTTCTGCCGCCCATAAATGGGCTCGAAGAAACATTTTTTGCCGCGGGCTATAGACATTTCGTGCCTAAGGCACTGAAGGACGAATCATGACGACGATCAAACAATTCGTTGGCGCAGCAAGAGCGGTCCTGACCACTCCACGCGCTCTCATCCTCCTTGGAGTTCTCTACGCCGTGCTGCTCGCGACACTTTACGGCTTCATCTCGATCCGTGAAGCCACCGTGTCGCAAGTGGCGATCACTTTTGTTTTCCTGGTGTTGATTCCGATCGAGTTCTTCGTCCTGCAGGCCGCAATCCTCCAGCATGCACGCAGGCAGAAGTTCAACTGGCCACAGATACTGCGCGATGCAATTAAGCTCGCCGTCGTTACTATCCCTATTATCCTGCTCGGTTTCTTAATCGCGTACTTACTAAACAAGTGGCAGGCGCACTACCCTGCTCCCGAGCCTCTGCTAACGGCGCCCGGCACGAGGACGCCACCGGCGACCCAACCGCTTCATTGGCCGTCGGTATTGTTCGCAACCGCTAGACTTCTGCTGCTCGGAGTCGCGTTACCCTTGGCCGCCGTCCATCTATGGATTGAAGTTGCGGCGCAGGATGCGCACTCCTCGTTTAGCGGCGGAGCCAAAGCAGTTCTGCGGCGTGTTGGTAACGCGCTGGTTGGGGCCTTTGCCTTTGACTCAGTTCTTACATTTGCGTTGGGCCTGATCATCTTTGTGTTGGCGCCGTACGCGATACTCTTCCTGGGTCATCCGCCCAAAGGAAACAAAACCGACTTTGCCGTTTTCGTCACCCGGTTGCTCTTCGCTTTTCTTTTCACTCTGATTGGCTGGGTCGTAACCCTGACCACGCTGGCAAGGCTCGAGCCAACGCCCGAGGTTCCAGTCAATGCGATTCCAGATGCTCCCGTTGAGGCTCCTGCGTGAAGATTGTCTGGCCCGGCATTAGTTATCTGGAGCGCATGACACGCGAGCATGCATGGCTGCTGGCCTGCGCCTGCGTGGCAATTCTATTGCTAAACTTTCCAACTCCGCGGACTGGTTGGACGCGAATCGATCGACCAAACGCAGACCCTGACGAAACGGAGATTGATTCAGTCTTGCAGGATGCTGCGACCGCCGCGCTCGGCCAACGTGAAGGCACGATCATCGTCATGGATGCGCACAACGGACGCCTCCGCGCTTTGGTAAACCCGAAGACCGCCTTCACCGAAGCGGCGATGCCGGGATCGACAATGAAACCATTCACCGCGCTGGCAGCGCTGCGTGCCGGACTAATCAATCAGGATTCGCGCACCGTTTGTCCTGGACGATTCAACGGCCTCAACTTTTCGCTGCCGTGCGTGCATGCAGATCATTTACCACCATTCACGCCGTCTCAGGCGATCGCATTTTCGTGCAATTACTATTTCGCCACGCTGGGCCAGCGCCTGGGCCGCGACAAATTAGTCGTGACCTTGCGTTCGTTCGGGTTCGGCCAGCTTACCGGAGTCAATGAAGATGTGGCCGGCACACTGCGGCCATGCGAAACCGGAAACAGCGCCCGCACACAGACTGCCCACCATTCGTCTGCCCAAAGCGACTGCGACGCGCGCGAAGCGGTGGGCGAAAGTGATCACATCCAGGTCACACCGATTCAGTTACTGGTTGCTTACACTGCTTTAGTGAACGGTGGGCATCTGCTTCAGCCCCGAGTCGGAGTCGAGACTGTTAAGGCCGAGCGCCCGCCAATCGAGATCTCACCAGAGCACCGAGCGATTATCACCGAAGGCATGGCGGGAGCGGTGCGCTACGGAACGGCGCGCAGCGCGCATCTCGATCTGCTGCCTCTCTACATTATGGGCAAGACCGGAACGTCAGTGCCGCCGAAGGGCTTTCGATCAAATGGTTGGTTCGTCGGATTTGCCGCCGCACCCCAGCCGCAAGGCGAGCCGAAACCTGAAGAGATCGATCTTGCTGTGCTGGTGCTTCTGGAGCGTTCGCACGGCTCTGAGGCGGCGGCGGTTTCCAAGTCAGTCTTCCAGGCTTATGCTGGCGCTCGTTCACGCAATTCCAAAACCGACAGAGCATCTGTCTCCATCAGAGAGAATTCCGCGACTCGCAATCCAACTTCGGAAATCAAAGTGCATTTAGTCACTGAGAACGTTACTCAGGAGCTGTCGCTGGAAGATTATGTGCTCGGTGTCATGCGCGCCGAAGGCAGCATGGAGACGGAACCAGAAGCACTGAAGGCTTTGGCTATTGCGGTCCGCACCTACGCTCTGAAAAATCGCGGACGTCACGCAAAGGATGGCTATGATTTCTGTTCGACCACCCATTGCCAGCGATTTGTGTCCGGTGTCAGAAGCCCGCGCGTAAGCGAGGGCTCCGAAGCCCAGCAGGCCCTCGCCGACGGTCGGGCTTCTGACAGAATGATTGCCGCGGTTCGATCGACTGAGGGTCAGGTGCTGCTCGATGCTCGCGGTCGACTCGTCGATTCATACTTTGGCGCCTCATGCGGCGGCGAGACGGCAAATGTGGGCTCGCTCTGGGGCGTAACCCCGCCTGAATATCTGCGCGGAGTTCAAGACGAATATTGTCTCGCCGGTCCGCACGCACATTGGAGCGACACAATCACGCGCACCGATTTGCTGCGCGCGCTGAAAAGCGATTCACGCACCAATGTGGGCGCCCGGCTCGATCAAGTGACGGTCAGCAAGCGTGACGAAACCGGACGGGCGGAATTCATTACCGTTGACGGCGAGCATCGCAAATCTGTGCGTGGTTGGGATTTCAAGATTATTGTCGGCCGGGTGCTGGGATGGAACGTGCTGAAGAGTTCGCGATTTGAAGTTACTCGGTCCGGATCGAATTTCATCTTTCGCGGCAGTGGCTTTGGACACGGCCTCGGACTTTGCCAGGAAGGCGCACACGTGATGGCCCAGCGCGGTGCAGACTTCCAACGCATTCTGGAAAAGTATTTTCCGGGAACGAGTGTAAGGAGAGGGGAGCGTAGTGCCACCGGCTTGAGTGACAACGAACGTGGGAACTTAAACGCAAAGAGCGCAAAGGTGTTCGCAAGGGAACGCGAAGGTTTTCCTCTGCGGCCTCTGGGTTTGAATGGTTCCTTCGATTACCACACAGATCGAGTCTGGAGAGCAGACCTGCTGCTTTGGCCACAGATTTTGAACTCGTCAGTCGCTGAGTGTCTCCAGCCGCGTAGCGGCGAAATGTTTATAGCACCGGCGTCAGGAAAGAAGGCAAAGCTCCGTAGGAGCGAAATGTTTCGTGCGGCGACGTCAGATAACCAATCACATCGCGCTCCTACGGAGCTACGGGATCTATCAACCACTCTAGTCTATAAATATGCCGTCCCTACGGGACTGGCCAGCAGTCCCAGGTTCCTCACGATCTCAAGTGAACACTTTCGCGTGATCTATCCCGCCGGCATCGATCGTCGCGACGCTAACCAGGTTTTGAGCACCTTGGAATCTGCTCGCGCCGACTTTATCAATCGAGCTAGCTCGGCCTCGATCCCAATTGGCGATCTTCCCACGCTGGAGATTCGCCTGAACGAAAGCACTGGCGATTTTACGGCGCGCACGGGCCAACCCTGGTGGGCCGCCGCCGCGACAAAGGGAAACCGAATTGAGCTCCAGCCCACAGGGATATTAAAGCGGCGTGGCGTCCTGCTAACGACACTTCGCCACGAGCTGGCCCACGTGGTGATTGATAAAGCGAGTCACCATCGCGCGCCTCGCTGGCTGGAAGAAGGATTCGCAATCTATCTCGCCGGAGAAGGCCCAACATTTGCTCGTTATGCCACGAAAACTAAATTGTCGCCGGACCAGATTGAGAAGAGATTAGAACGGCCCGGCTCGCAGCAGGACATGCGAATGCTTTACTCGTTGGCCTACAACCAGGTTTCTTATCTAATTCAATCCGGAACTGAAGCGAGTGTGTGGAAGAAACTAGCTGGCAGCTAGCTGTGGTCAGAACCGCCTGCGGTAGCGGGCGGTTGAACTAACGACAAAAGAACTCTAGCTAGCTTAGGCGTTGACGCGATAAACCGCCCGCTACCGCAGGCGGTTCTGACCTCACTTACTAACTCGACTGACAAAGGGATTATCACGAACCCAGAATCGCCAGGGTTTTTTCATCCACGCTCCAGCGTAATCAATTCCCACTCGCGGTCCGCGCGCGATCTGCCGTGGCGAAATCGAAGTGCCTTCTTCAACCCAGACGCGTTCGCCGAGCAGATCTTGTTTATCAAGTGTGCGATCGATTCCCAACGCCAGACACAAACGCCCCGGGCCGCTGGTCAATTCATATTCCGATCGTCCCTGACGGCGGCGGCGCATGATCTCCAGGCCTTCAGACGGTTCGACTGCGCGCACGAGAATCGCGTGCGGTGTGTCCGCGACATTAGTTACCACATTGAATTGGTTGTACATGCCATAGACAAAGTAAACGTAGGCCGTCCCGCCAATCCCGTACATCGTCTCCGTGCGTCTTGTGCGCCGCCCATTGTATGCATGCGAGGCCCGGTCTTCGGGGCCGCGATAGGCTTCGGTCTCGACAATAATGCCGGCCACACGCGAACCGTTCTTTCCCGGCACAACTAACTTCTTGCCCAGCAGATCACGCGCCACTTCGAGGACATCGGAGCGAGTGTAGAAATCGCGGGAAAGTTTTTTCATGCTGTAACTTCATCCACAGATTACGCAGATTACACCGATTAAAAAAATGAAGATCGGAAGGTTCGGACAAAAACAGCGCTCAGTCTTTTTCCATCTGTGTAATCTGTGTAATCTGCGGATTTTGAATCAACGCATTCGCCACAACATCACGATCGTAATTGCAAAACCAATCGCCACTATTGCGCGACGAATAAACGCGCGGCCGACGCGTTGGGCAGTACGCGCGCCAAAGTAACCGCCGAGCGATGCGCCGACCGCCATCAGCAGGGCGCTGGGCCACGAGACCAAATGCATAATTGAAAAAGCGACGACCGCGACGCTATTGATACAAACGCCCAGAAAATTCTTAACGCCGTTGGCTCGATGGATGTTGTGCAAGCCGAGCAAACCCAGCACCGCCAGCATGAGGATTCCATTGCCGGCGCCAAAATAACCGCCGTACATCGCCGAAAAGAACTGGACCACCGTCGCCGCGATCCACCAGGTCGTCGTTATCGGCATGGTCCCCGCCACGGGTAAACGCAGCGCGCGAGTAACCTGTCCCTGGATCATGAAAAGCACCGTCGCGAACAAAATCAACAACGGAACCAGCCGCGCGAAAACGGGTGAAGGCGTGACAATTAACAACCACGCACCGACGCCTCCGCCGATAATGCTGATCACTCCCAGCCGCATCAGCATGAGCGAACTGTCATTCATCTCGCGTCGATAACCGAACAAGCCGCTAAACAAGCCGGGCCAAAGCGCTACCGTGCTGGTGGCGTTGGCTACTTTGGGATCGAGGCCCAACCAGATCAGCAGCGGAAACGTAAGCAATGTCCCGCCGCCGGCGATCGAGTTAACTACGCCGGCAAAGAACGCGGCGACAAACATCAGGGCGGCGTGCAACAGGGTCATAAGGGTGAGCGACAGTGTAAAAGAAAAAGTGTATCGATGCAGCATGAAAATAAGTTCAAGAGATTGGCTGGCTAGCTAGATGAGGTCAGTACCGAGAGCGGTAGCGACCGGGTTCTTCCTCGCGATCATTGGTCGGTTGAGGCGTCGAGAACCCGGTCGCTACCGCTCTCGGTACTGACCTCATCGCCCCGGTTATCCAATCACGTGTTAGAATGTTTCTGCAATTCAAATAATCTAATCAGGGAGTGAAAAATGGCAGACGTATCTATTCGTCCGAAACCAAATGGCCCTTATCTTGTAGAGGGTCCCGTCGACATCTATGACACCGCAGGCAATAAGATCGACACCGACAATCGGCCCAAGATCGCTCTGTGCCGGTGCGGAGCTTCGTCGAATAAACCGTTTTGTGATGGCACCCACAGCCAGATTGGCTTTCAGGCTGCCGAAACTATCAATCCGGAAAGCGCCGAATAAGATTCGGCAGTATCGATGCTGCGCAGGTCTCTCTTCGCTTTATTGCTGATCGCGCTGTCCGGCTTAGTTATGTTTCGCTCGCCGGCAGTGCGGCTCTCTGCTGAACCGCTCGCCTCGAGCGAAACACTGCGCGTGATGACCTACAACATCCATGTCGGCGTCGGCATGGACAAGAAACTTGATCTACCAAGGGTCGCCGCCGTCATCAACGCGCAGCATCCCGATCTGGTTGGTTTGCAGGAAGTCGATCGCGGCGTCACCCGCACGCAGGGGATTGATGAAATCGCTGAACTGGCAAAGTTGACGCGGATGGATTATGCGTTCGCGTTCAATCTGCATTACCAGGGTGGGCAATATGGCGTGGCGATTCTTTCGCGCCTTCCGATCAGAGCCACCGATCACCGTCTGTACCAAAACACGCGTGAAGCCGAGCGCCGCGGTTTTATTCGCGCCGAAGTGAAAGTTAACGGCCGCGTGCTGAACTTTGTCACCACTCATCTTGATTATCAATACGATGACGGCCGTTTGTTCGAAGCGCAGCAGCTCTTAAGCGCACTGAAAGATGTTAAAGGTCCGCTGATCGTCGTGGGTGATTTCAACGACATTCCTGCCGGCCGCGCTTACCAGCTTATGCGCTATCAGTTCGATGACGCCTGGATTGAGAGTCGCGGCACTGACCAGGGCTTTAGCTATCCCACGGACAAACCGGCGAAACGAATCGACTACATCTTCATTCGTTCGACCGATCGGGTGCGGACTAAACGCGCGTGGGTCGTCAGCACGGAGGCTTCGGATCACATTCCGGTTGCGGCTGATTTCGAAGTTGGCGGGTCTTAGGAAGACGGCGTTTAGAGTACTGAGCTCGGTGGGCCCTTTGAGGCATTAATACTCGACTAAAGTCGGCACTCGGTACACCGTTACCGACACTGCTGCTCGACTACAGGCGTATAGAGTACCAACTTCAGTTGGGCCTTTTTACGCGAGAAATTCCGACTAAAGTCGGTGCTCCAAACGCCTGATATCGCATGCCACTCCTTTCTCTTAACCAAGTCTCCAAACGTTTCGGGGCAACCGCAGCGGTCGCTGACGTTTCAATCGCCGTCAACGGCGGCGAGTTCTTCGGTCTGCTCGGACCATCGGGCTGCGGCAAAACGACGACGCTGCGTATCATTGCCGGGCTTGAGTCACCGGACACAGGCTCGGTCGAATTTGACGGCAGCGACATCACCAGGCTCCCTTCTGAAGGGCGCGGGTTCGGGATGGTCTTCCAGAACTATGCGCTCTTCCCCCACCTGAATGTTTTTGAAAACGTCGCCTTCGGTTTGCGCGCACGCAGGAGCCGGCGCAGTGGCCCGACCGTCAGTGAGGGCGTATCCAGGAACGCCATCAACCAGCGGGTTAAGCAGGCCCTCGAGCTCGTCCAGCTTCCCGGCTTCGACATTCGTCGCGTCGACGAACTCTCCGGCGGGCAACAACAACGCGTTGCTATTGCGCGGGCCATTGCGATTGAACCGGCACTGCTGCTATTCGACGAACCACTATCAAATCTGGACGTGGCGCTGCGCGAAGAGACGCGACGCGAGTTGCGCATGCTGGTCAAGCGACTCAACCTGACGGCGGTATACGTGACGCACGATCAGGAAGAGGCCTTCGCCCTCTGCGACCGCATTGCCGTGATGAGCGCCGGCAACGTGCAACAGATCGGTGCGGCGCGTGAACTATACGACCATCCAGCGAATGCTTTCGTTGCCGGATTTCTCGGCAACAATAATCTGATCCGCGCGACGCGGCTGACTTCAAGCAACGATCCGGTTACTAAGTTCAGGACGTTGGAGGGTGGTCATACTTTGACTGTCAGGGCCAGCCATGAACAGTTGATGAATCTGCCGGTGAACAAGGCCTGTCTGCTAACGATTCGGCCGGAAGCGATCGCGCTGAAAGATAAGCACGGAACCGATAACCAGCTCGCTGTGCGGATTGAGCATATCGAATTTGGCGGAGCCACGACGACGCTCAGCCTCAACGCGAATGGGTTGAAACTGGAAATGCTGGTGCTGAGAGCTGATGAGGTCGTGGTTGGAGATGAATATCTTGTGACGATGTCAGCAGATCAAATCAGATTATTGCCGCAGGTCTGATAATGGCCATCCGGAACAGGGAGCGGGGCCGTAGCCCGACCGTTAGGGAGGGCGTCTTAGAAAACGACATGCACACGACCGTGGAATCGCAGTCAAGCTCAAGCTCTACGCCCTCCCCAACGCTCGGGCTACTGCCCCGTTTTAAATCGTGAAAACTTCATGAACGCGAGTCGCCCAAATCCAAAGCGCCGTCGCCGCTTCGCTCTGCCGGCGCACTCCAAATCCTTCTTCCTTTACATCATCGTCGGGCTGGTTCTGCTTTATGGAATTATTTACCCAACCGCGCAGGTGTTCGTCGCGGCGTTGCACCACGACGGAGGTTGGTCCGCGTCAAACTTCTTCACCGTACTATCGCAGCGGGCCGTGCTCGAATCGGCGGCCACCAGTATAGCGGTGTCCCTCTTAACCGTACTGTTGTGCGCGCTCGCGGGCGTACCGCTGGCTTTTCTCTTCGAACGCTATGCTTTTCCCGGCCGACGCCTCTTTGCCGCACTGGCGGCGTTGCCCCTGGTTCTGCCCCCGCTGGTGGGTACGGTCGCATTCATCTTTCTCTGCGGCGAATCAGGAATTCTGGCACGCACTTTTCAGCACGCTCTGCATCTGACCAAAGCTCCCTGGTCCCTCAGAGGATGGGGCGCACTGCTGCTCTTTCACACCTATACAATGTATCCCTTCTTCTACGTGCTCACCGGGGCCGGATTACAGAGAGTGGATGCCGGCCTGGCCGAAGCCGCACGGAGTCTCGGCGCCTCACGCCTGCGAGTTCTTTCTCGCGTCACGTTGCCGCAATTGACACCATCACTGATAGCCGCCGCGCTCTTAACATTTATGACTTCGATGGCGAGCTTCAGCGCGCCGCTCTTGTTTGGTGGCAATGTGCGCGTGCTGACTTTGGAAATCTTCAGCGCTCGCCAGAGGGGTGACACCAGCGTGGCGCTTACTGAAACCGTCTTGCTGGCCCTGATTTCACTCGTAGCACTAATCTTCTTTCAGCGATACGAAGGAACGCGGCGCTTCGTCGCGGCAGCCATGAAAGGAACGACGCGCCGTCGCCAACAATTGAAGAGCGGTAAAGCACGATGGATGGCAGCCGGTGCGGCAATCTTGTTCAGCATCGTATTAGCTCTGCCAATCGCTACATTGGTGTTGGTAAGTTTTTCACGCGACGGTTCGTGGACCACGCAGACGTTGCCGCCGGTTTATACAATCTCGAACTTTGCCCGCATCACTACTGACCCAGAGTCGCGCTCTGTCTTTGTCAATAGTTTGGTGATGGCAGGCATGGCCACGCTCGCAGCCCTGGTTTGGAGTTTCTGCGTTACCGCTTTAACCGCCGTCGGTAAACCCAGTCGCTGGAAACGTCTGATCAATGTGCTGGTGCTTCTGCCCTGGGCCCTGCCCGGAACCGTAGTCGCAATTTCAATCGCCGAGGCTTACGGACAACCTAACGCGCTCACCGGATCATTCATTCTCGTCGGCACCTTCTGGATTCTTCCAGTAGTTTATTTTTTGCGCTTCATGCCTTTGGTGGTGCGGGCCGTGCAGGCCAGCATCGAGCAGCTCGATCGCGCACTGGAAGAAGCAGCCGCAGTGCTGGGAGCAAGCTGGTGGAGAAGATTCTGGCGCGTACGTTTGCCTTTGGTAGCGCCTGGAGCGTTGGCCGGAGCTTTACTAGTGTTTGTGATCGCGATGGGTGAATACGTGGCCTCAATCATCGTGTTCACGCCGGGCAACAGGCCGGTTTCGATTGCGATTGCTTCGGCCATGCGCGATTTCAACCTGGGAACGGCGGCGGCTTATGGCGTAATTCTAATCGCGATGATCGTGATCGTAATGGGGGTGGCGGGGAGGCTAGAGAGTCGGGCGCGATAGCGACGCGGGCCGAGAGTGATGGTCAGTACCGCGAGCGGTAGCGACCGGGTCTCAATTCTGGCGACGATCGAGTTGGCAGGACACCAAGCCGGTCGCTACCGTTCGCGGTACTGACCCCATAACGAGGACGGAGGGCTCCGAGCCAGGCAGGCTTACGGGCCGCGCTATGCGTGACCTGTGTAGCCTATGCGGTTAAACTATCCTCGCCAGCAAATCACTCATATGCATCGAAAACTTTTTCAAACCGTATTCGCCGTTCTGTTCTTTTCTCTTCTGTTGACCACGCCGCGCGCGCAGCAAACTATCGCGCCACCAGCGGCGGACGATCGCGTCGCCCTCTATCAGGCGCTGCTCGATCTCACCAATCCGTGGACAGTCATGTGCATCGCCGCCCACCCGGACGATGAAGACGGCACCTCGCTCATCGTCATGCGTCGCAAGTATGGCGCGCACACAGTCAGTCTTTTTTCCACGTTCGGTGAAGGCGGACAGAACGCAATCGGGCCTGACCTCTATGAAGAGCTGGGCGCTATCCGCGCCCGCGAGACAATGGCCGCCGCTGAGATCCAGGGATCAGAACCACACTTTCTCGGCTTGAAGGATTTTGGCTATTCGAAATCAGCGGATGAAGCGTTCCGCGTCTGGGGTCACGAAGAAGCCCTGCGCCGCATGGTTCTGGAAATCAGAAAGCTGCGTCCCGACGTAATCATCACCAATCACTCAGTCACCAACAACGACCACGGTCATCATCAGGCGACGGCCCGGCTCGAACTCGAAGCGTTCGATGCGGCCGCGGATCCAAAGCGGTTTCCGGAGCAGCTAAAAGAGGCTGTGACCACCTGGCAGGTTCAACGCCTGTTTGTGCGCGCCGGCAGATCCAATCAAGCACAAGCTGAAACCTCGCCCGTCGTAACTATCGATCCAAACGAACGCGATCCGGCTCGCGGTGTAGTCTATGCAGAAGAAGCTCTGCGGGCTCTCCAGAAGCACGCGACCCAGGGGCCCTGGCCCAAGACGTTCGCCGAATTCGCGGCGCGCTTTCGTTCTTTCACCGGCCAAAGCGCAGCACCGGGCCAACTTCCACCAATTCGTTATGTGCTGACGCGCGAAGCGATAGGCGCGGTACCGCTATCTGCTAAGGACTCGCACAATTTTCTTGATGGTTTGCGATTGCCGGACCCGATTGCTGCGGAAGTCGCTCCACCGACAATTGAAGGCAAGGCGCTGACTGAATTCGTCGATAAACGGGACCAAATCTTCAGCGCTTTGGTCGAGACGGCCAAGCACAAAACTTTTTACAAAGATCCGAACGGTGAAATCTTTGCTGATCTTCGTCGCACTCGGATGGTGTTTAGGTATGTTCGCGCCGTTATGGGGGCACTGGGGGTGTCAACGAGTTTGACAGTTTCGAACGGCGTTTTAATCCCAGGGGCAACGAATGCTCTTCAGCTCACGATTTCTAATAGAGGAACAGAACCAGTTCGAGTACAGGTTTCAGGTCCGGAAGCGGGTACGATCGATGAAGCGATCGCCCTTTCATCGAAACAGGACACAAAAACTGATGTACCGCCTGGTCAGGTCAGAACCATTACACTGACTTACAAGATGCCGGATAAAACGATGCTTACGGTGCCACATGCCATACACCTGTATGAGGAAGGATTCGCGGGAAGACTTGTTTATGCGACCGTCTTTGTAGAACTAACGAATGGGAGATTTCCGATTACACCATATAGCCGAGACGGGAGATTTCCGACTACCGCCTATATCCGATTTGATGTTGCTCCGAGGGTAGAAATCGTGAGCGCGCACCCCAAGCCTATCGTTGTTCGTAGCGGTGGCACACAATCGGATCGAGGGGATACGGCATTAACAGTTGACCTTCAAAACCACCGCGACATTGTTTTCAATGGCCGCATGGAAACTAAGATCAATGACGGCACTGACAACCTGCCGATCGGTTTGCCGCCCTTGGGTCGGGACACATTAAGAATTACTGAGCGGCGATTGCTGGGAAATTTGAACTCAGCTAAATCTCCAAACTCGATCAGCTTGAGATTAATGGATACGCGATCTGTTATTACCACCGAAACCATTCCCCTGGTAGTGGTCAATGCGGACGTGCGACCAAATCTCCATGTCGGCTACATTCGCGGCTTTGATTTCAGTTTGCCGAATGCCCTCAACGCCCTCGGGGTGGAATCGAAAGAATTGAGCGTCGATGAAGTGAAGACGGCTGATTTGCAGAAGTACAGTTCAATCATTGTCGACAATCGCGTCTACGAATCAACGCCGGGATTGATCGCGGCGAATCAGAAGCTGCTTGATTATGCGAGTGCCGGCGGGACTCTGATTGTTTTCTATCACAAGTCTTTTGAATGGAATCCCGATGAACGACGCCAACGGCCGCAGCTGGCTCCTTACAAACTGATTCTTGGTGACGAACGCATCGTGGACGAGAACGCGCCCATCACTTTCCTGGAACCACAACATCCTCTACTTAATGTTCCCAATAAGCTGGGGCCGGAAGATTTCGCAAATTGGATTCAGGAACGCGGGCTTTACTATCCGAAAGATTGGGATCCGCAATTTCACGCGCTGCTGCAATCGAATGATCCCGGCGAGGCGCCATTAAAGGGCGGGTTGCTGGTGGCTGATTACGGTCGCGGGCGATACATCTATACCAGCATGGTTTGGTATCGAGAGTTGCGGGGCGGCGTGCCCGGAGCGTATCGCATGCTGGCGAATATGATTAGTTACGGGCGAGCGAAATAGCGGCTAAGAAAGCGGACCGCCAGGGATTTGTGGGTTGGCTCCGTAGGAGCCAAATATTTATAGCTCTGAGTGTCCTTTGAACGAATCAGCTCAGGCGAGAGCGACATTCGTCGCTCTCGCCTGAGCTGAAATGTTTATGTGACTTCGCTGGAGCTATAAATATTTCGTCCCGCTGGGACGAAGAGATTGAGCGTGCTGCGAACGCTGTGCGGACGGGACTGTCCGCGCTCCCGGAATTGACTTACGGTTTCACGCCAGCATCATTCGCTTTCCAGCTTTTCTTTCACCCGCGCCAGAAAAGTGTCGATCGCTTCGTTGATCCGTCGCTCGAGCGCCGCACTGAGCCGCGCTTCGCCCATCAAGCCCACACCTGGATGTAGATCCCAGGCCCGATTCCGGCGCAGTTCGACCTGTTGTGAGACGCGCACCAGGGTCGCTCCATTCTGCTCTTCAAACTTGAGTTGATAACGCAGCAGGTTCTGGTTTTCATTGATCGCCGGTGACCATTCGATCACATCGGCGTGGGGCGACGTCTCTCGCACCGGCAGAGAGAGACGCACGCGACCCACGGGCGTATCAGTCGCGATGGTCCAGCGCGCGATGCCGCCCGATTCCTTCCGGATGCTGTCAACGCCGCCAAGCAGGTCGGTGAAGTTGGAAAGGTTGCGAAAGAAATCGCGCACCCTGCTTACCGGGGCTTCGATCTCAAATTGAGTTTTGAAGGAAGATTTAACGCGAAACATTTTTTGAAATCAGGAAGTCAAGATATCAGACGTTCAATTTAGTCAGTACCGTTAGCCTCTTCGTTGCGCAGCTCCGGAGCTAAATGTCTATAGCCCGAGCATGATTCGTTCCCTGCGCATCGTGAAACGAGACCGGACCTATAGACATTTCGCCTCTATGAGGCGAGGAAAACGAGCACTCGCGGAGTTGCCGAACTTGATCTGAAAAATTTCTTTAAGCATCCTGGGCTAATCCCGATCGCTCTTCGTACCAACATCTCGGACACCATCGATGGATGCTCTGTCGCACTTCCACAGAATAATCAGCCGAAGCCGGCAGACGCCGGACTACTTCGCGCTCTTCGTCACTTAGTTCACTCCACGCGCGCATGCGCCCGACGCCACAGCGTGGGCATTGATTCCTAATCTCCATCACAAACCGTCTCCATACGCATGATTCGTTCGTACGCTCCGCGAATGCCAGTCATGCACCCCTTAAGGTCCGTGGTTAGCTCCGGCGCGTCGCGGTAACCCAGACGGCGCGCAATGTCCCGAAATGCCGGTTGCTCCGGCAAAGGAAGCCGCACCGATCGACCCACGATTAAACGCAGTTGATGATCGACTGAGCGCAGCAACGCGTAACCCTCATCCAGCGCCAGGAAGTCGGCCTCCGCCAGTGAACCGGCGTCGCGCAGCCGCCTGAGCGTCGCCCGCGTGGTTCGACCCTCTTCATCATCCGGTACGTTGTCGCGCAACTGCAAGTAGCGCACAGCAAAGTAAACATCGAGCATGCCGCCGGTGCCATGCTTTATGTTCAGGCCGGCATTGCGCGTCGACGCCCTTTCTTTCTCGAGGCGATCGCGAACGCGCCGCGTCTCAATGCATAGCTGGCCGGGACCAGATTCACGAGCTGACTCGTGAATTATTTTGCGCGCCAATCCTTCCAACGACCTGCCGAATCCCAGATCTCCGGCAACCGCCTGCAGCTTTACGTACGCCAGCAATTCCCACAAGCTAGCGCGCCTTTTCAAATAAGCGATGAATCCTTCAGATCCGCTGACTAGCGGTCCTTTCTGTCCGTCGGGACGCAAACGCAGGTCAACGCGATAGAGATAACCTTCACGCGTAATGCTGGACAACGCGTTAACTATCAACTCAGCCAGAGGCGAATAGGCTTGATCATGAGTCAGTCCAGCAACAGGTGCAGGGGCAGCTGAGTCGTAGACGATCACCACATCGAGATCGGAGCCATAATCCATGCCGCCGCTTCCCAGACGCCCCAAGCCGAGCACTGTCAGGCGCGGCTCGTTTGCCAGCTTTTCATGACGTCGCGCAAATTCGCGGCGGGCAATCTCGAATGCGGCATCAATGCTCGCCACCGCCAGATCAGTCAGGAAATGATTAATCTGAGAGAGCTCCAGCCTACCTGCCGCATCGGCCGCGCCAATCTCAACCAACAAAGCCGCCCACGTCCGCCGCAGCGCGGCCAGCTCTCCGCGGAAGCTTCCCTGCTCCGCGACACTGTCGCGTAGTTCGCGGTGGTAGTCGCGCGGTTGGGCCATGCCCGGATTGGCAGTCACGGCCGGAATCAGTGCGGTTCTACTGGCGATCATTTCACCGAAGAATTCCGACGAACCACAGAGCTGGACCAGAGCGACAATCTCCGCCTCGGTAATACTCGCGGGCTCGTTCTCCCGGTCAAGCGAGCCGGCCACGCGCGTTGCAAATGAAAGAGCACGACGTGCATTCAGCGAACGATTGGCTTCGTTCATCAATTCGAATGAAAGCGCGGCCAGGTCGATTATTCCATCGCCTGAGTTCGCGTTGTCGGGCACAGCCAGGCGTTCCAGGAATATCGATGCAGCCAGGTGCGCGTTGCTCTCATCGGAATCCGCGAATGCGTCAACCCGGGGAATTGTGTTCCGGCTCGCCACCCGAACCGCGGTTGAACTGTCATCTGCCTGGGCAAAGACCCGATCAAACACTGCGTGGACATTGGTCGTGTGCGCAGCCAGCACTTCCTGGAAAGTGTCGAGCACATCATCGCCGGAACAATTCATGCGCCGGGCGACAAGCTCACGCCGTTCGCGATCGATTGGCACAGAGTGCGTCTGCAGCCCGTGTTCCATTTGCAGTATGTGCTCGAGGGCACGCAAAAACCGGTACGCGTCGGAGAGTTGCGAGTGCTCGCTTTCGGTGATCAACCCGCGTTCGGCGAGCCGGCCCAGGCTAATCAAAGTGTGCGGCGCGCGCAGCCAGGGATCGCGGCCTGCAAAAGCGATTTGCAGGGCTTGGGCGATGAACTCGATTTCGCGAATACCGCCGCGCCCAAGCTTGACGTTGACGCCCTTCTCTTCCCGCTCGCGCTGGTAATCAATCTTTTGCTTGGCCAGACGGACTGAAGTCAGGGCGGTAGACACGCTGACTTCAGTCCGAAAGACACGGCCGATGACACGTTGCGCAAACCGCACGTACAGCGGCTGAGACCCGGCCGCGGCGCGCGCGCGGATCAGCGCTTGCAGTTCCCAGTCCTGCGCCGTCTGGTCGTAGTAACGCGCCGCTTCGTCCAGCGAACAAGCCAGGGCGCCGTCGCGGCCGTGCGGCCGCAAGCGCACGTCAATCCGATAAGCGGCGCCTTCGCCAGTCGGCTCGCTAGCTACACGCAAGAGGTATTCGGCTAACTTAACAAAGTACTCTCTGTTGGTGATCTGTCCACGCGATCCGCCGGTTGAAGTCAGACCTTCGTCAGCGAAGATAAACACCAGATCGAGGTCTGATGCATAATTGAGTTCACGAGAACCAAGCTTGCCCAGCGCCACGATGCAGAACTCGGCAGTGGCCAGGCGGCCGCGCGCATCGGTGATTTGCGGCGACCCATAGCGATTGTCCAATCGCTGTTTGGCCAGGTTCAATGCGTAGTCAAGAATGGCGTCCGCCAAATTCGACAACTCTTCCGTAGTCTCGACGATCGTGCGCACCCGCCGGATGTCGTGCAGGTAAGTGCGCAGGAGTTCACGCCGGCGAAAGCGCGCCAACATGACGTGCGGATCCAGTTGGGAGTTAGTCAGCGCAAAGCGCGCCAGTGATTCACCCATCTCCTCTCGAGTGCGCACGCGCGTACTGGTGCGTTCGCGCTGCAACCAGGTGAGATATTCTGGATTTTGTTCAAGCGTAGTGGCCAATAGCGGGCTCCAGGCAGCTATGGCCAGCACATCCGAAAGCAATCCCGGCTCCCGTTGAAACTGTCTCAGAATCGAATCGTGGCCGTCCACCAGACGAGTGAAGAGAAGTTGCGGCGCGTGAGACTCAGGGAGTTGGCGCAACAACTGCTCGACCATTTCATCGGAAGTGGCTGACACGGGAATATATTACGCGGGCGAGCGAGGTCGATGCGAGTGATGAAGTCAGTAGGTAGTGTCTTGGTTTGGTTTCCGTGTCTTGTTCCCGCTCCGACAAGGAGGATCCACGAAATCACACTAAACAACACAAAGAAGATTCCCATTCGTGTGATTTCGTGGATCGCTTTTGTACGCTTGCCTATCCGCCATATAAGTGAGCGTGACGTTTATTTAGGCGAAAAGAATCAGGCAACGAACCCAGAGTCCGCTGCCTGAGACTTAATCGAATACCACTGACTAAACGTCGTAGTACATCGAGAACTCCAGCGGGTGCGGCCGCAGGCGCAACGGTTGAATCTCACGCTCGCGCTTGTATTGAATCCAGCGTTCAATCAATTGCGAGGTGAACACGTCGCCCTTAAGTAGAAACTCGTGGTCGTCTTCGAGCGCGTTGAGTGATTCGTCCAGCGACCCCGGTAAACTCGGTACGTCCTTCAGTTCTTCCGGCGACAAATCGTAGATGTCTTTGTCCAAAGGCGAGCCCGGATCGATCCGGTTCTGGATGCCGTCGATTCCAGCCAGCAACATCGCCGAGAATGCCAGGTAAGGATTGCAAGATGGATCAGGCGGACGAAACTCGAGCCGTTTCAATTTTGGATTTGTGGAAAACATCGGAATTCGAATCGCCGCGGAACGATTGCGTGCTGAATAAGCAAGGTTAACCGGAGCCTCAAAGCCCGGAACCAGACGTTTGTAGCTGTTGGTCGTGGGCGCCGCAAAGGCGACAATGGCCGGCGCGTGTTTAAGTAGGCCACCGATGTAATGCAACGCGGTCTCCGACAAACCCGCATAGCCATCACCGGCAAAAAGCGGCTTGCCGCCTTTCCACAGAGACTGATGACAGTGCATGCCCGATCCATTGTCGCCGAACAAAGGCTTGGGCATAAACGTCGCCGTTTTGCCGTGACTGCGCGCCGTGTTCTTAACAACGTACTTGAATATCTGCAGATTGTCGGCTGTGCCCAGCATCGTCGAGTATCGAAAATCAATCTCGCACTGGCCGGCCGTTGCCACTTCATGATGATGACATTCGACGTTGATACCGCACTCGCCCAGGGTCAGTGAGATCTCCGAACGTATGTCGATCAGAGTGTCGGTCGGGGCCACCGGCACGTACCCTTCTTTCGGCCGAATGCGATGGCCGAGATTTGCGCCCTGCGATTCGCTCGCGTCTCGGCCGCTGTTCCAATGCCCTTCGTCTGAATCAATCGAATAGCCGGCGCTGTATTGCTCGTTATAAAACTGAGCGCTGTCGAAGATGAAGAACTCGGCTTCGGGTCCAAAGTTGGCCACGTCGGCGATACCCGTGCTCTTGAGATAGCTCTCGGCCCGCACGGCCACCGTCCTCGGGTCAAACGCATAACCCTGGCGCGAAAGCGGATCGACGGCGGTCGCCACCAGACAAAGAGTCGGAATGCTGGTAAACGGATCCATCCAGAACCGCGAAGCATCGGGAACCAGCAACATGTCAGACTCATGAATTGCAGCCCAGCCGCGAATTGAAGAGGCGTCAAAGCCGAATCCATCTTCGAACTGGTCTTCGCCGAGTTCGCCAATTGGAAAGGTCAGGTGCTGCCAGGATCCCGGGAGATCCGTAAAGCGAACAGAAACAAATTTGGCGCCTTGATCGGAGGCATACTTCAACACAGTTTTAGCGTTCATTTAGTCTCCTGTACGAAAAAAAAAGTGAGTGATGTGGTTGACCTTCGCCCCTTGCGGTGTCTGGTGCGAAGCCTGGTTGTGGAACAAACAGTGTGCGGAGCGCGAAAAACGTCATTTAGCAGCGCGCAATAAAAACCGCCATTATAGTCGTGGCGCGATCGATGTCAAGTTTTTTTATGACAGTTATTTTATGACCGCCTGCGCGCCTGCAGTGGGGAGGAAGCCTCAGGGAATCGATAGCTAACAACTTGCGGCATTTTCTGTAGTTAGCTGGATGTGAAGTAAGACGACAGAAACATTGTAATTGAATTTAGCATTAATGATAGGGAACAGGAAGTGAAAGGGTTTGGATCCTGACTGGGAGTGGTACGCCGCAAACGCGGGGCGCAAGCGCGCGCCTAAATCCTGCCATTAGATCTGTTTAGCAAACCGTAAGGAAAGGACGATTATCCATATGTCCATCTTCACCAAAAAACCATTAAAGGTACCTGAGCGAAAAGATGCTGATCGTTGCCGTTTTTGTTTCGGTTCGGGATTCGTCAATCGTTCAGAAATGAAAATGGTACCTCAGATTGGCACTGCGACCGAGTACTACACGGACGCTCGTGGCCAGAGACAGAGTCGCAACGTTCCGAAGTATGGCTCAGTTTCTCGCTGGGAGAATGTAAGAAGGCCTTGCTCAGCCTGTGGAGGCACTGGTCGCGCACGGTCCTAGCTAGCACGCTCCCCTATCTCGAGTGTCCCAGCTTTATCAGTTTAGCCCGTTGTCAAACGCCTAATTGGCACTTTCATCGCTCGGAGTTTCCAACATGGCGGTTGGGAGAAATCGAGCATACCTCTGTCGTCCAGAGAGTCTTACAAATCGCGCAACTGCGTCGACGCTCCTATTCTCTCGCCAATACTCTAAGATCAGGGTACTGAAAGGCCTTACGCACTTGGCGAGTTCCGGTGTCAGGACAGCTAAGCTCTGGGGACAAAACGGCTTGGAACCATAAATTTGGAACAAAAAAGTGATAGACCGACCCCGGGTTTTCTGTTACATTCTGCCGTTAAGGTTCCACCCCAAAAATCCGCTATCCGGCCGGAAATCGCAGCCATGCCAAGGGTTGCTGTGGCGGAATGCTTGCTGAAAGGGCATCCAGGAGACCGCTAGTTGACCACCGCGATCGAACAGACTGTCGAAACCTACGGGATCGAGAACTGGGGAGCTGGCTATTTCGACGTAAATCGGAAGGGCAACCTGATCGTGCGCCCGGCCGAGGGCGATCCGCGCTCAGCCGACCTGAAAGAGATTATCGAAGACCTGGCAGGCCGCGGCATTACCGCGCCGATCCTGGTGCGGTTTCCGCAACTCGTGGCCGCCCAAGTCCGAAAACTCCAGCGCGCTTTCAGCAAATCGATTCGCGAATACGACTATCAGGGCGCGCATATGTGCGTCTATCCGATGAAGGTCAATCAGCAACGGGCGGTGGTGGAGGAGTATTTACGCGAAGGGTCGCGCTACGACTTTGGCCTGGAGGCCGGATCGAAAGCGGAACTTTACGCCGCACTGGCCCTCGAACAAACGCCTGACAGCTTGCTGGTATTGAACGGTTTCAAAGACGAAGAATTCATCGAGATGGCTTTTGCCGGCGCAAAAGCCGGCAAGCGCGTAGTCATCGTGGTCGAGAAGTTGAGCGAGCTGGATCACATCCTGCGCATAGCCGATCAGACGGAAGGCGCCATGCCAACTATCGGCATGCGCGTCAAACTCTATTCAAAGGGTTCGGGACGTTGGGAAAAGTCGGGTGGTGAGGCAGCCAAGTTTGGCCTGACTACAACCGAGTTGTTGGAAGTTATCAATCGTTTGAAAGAAGCCGATCGCGTTGACATGTTGCGTCTGCTTCATTTTCACATCGGCTCGCAACTGACCGACATCAAGCGCATCAAGAACGCCATGAAGGAAGCCGCGCGCGTTTATGCGAAAGTGCATCAGATGAAGGTGCCGATCGAGTTGCTGGACGTCGGCGGCGGTATGGCTGTCGATTACGATGGTTCCAAGACGGCGTTTGATTCTTCCGCTAATTACAATTCTCAGGAATTCGCCAACGACGTCATCTACACGATCAAGCAAGTATGCGATGATGAAAACGTCCCGCATCCGACGATCATCCAGGAGTCAGGCCGCTTTCTGTCGGCCTATCATGCGATTCTGGTGACCAACATCCTGGAGGAAATCGAGACAGTTGTCGAGGACATCACTCCGATCGAAATTGACGATGACGATCCGCAAGTCGTGATCGAACTCGGCGACCTGCGCGAATCCATCACCATCAAGAATTATCGCGAGTATTATCACGACGCCCTTGAGCATCGTGAAGAGCTATTCACGCTTTTCAATCTGGGCCTCATCTCGCTGGAAGATCGGGCCAAGGGCGAGGTGCTCTTCTGGGACGTCTGCGAGAGCGCCAATCGTTACGCCCAGCAGGCGAAATACATCCCTGAAGAGTTCGGGGAACTCAGGCGCCTGCTGTGCGCGAAGTACCTGGCCAACTTTTCCGTGTTCAAGTCACTGCCGGACCATTGGGCCCTCGATCAGTTGTTTCCGATTGTGCCGATTCAGAAATTGAATAAACCCCCTACGGAATTTGCGACCCTCTGTGACATCACTTGCGATTCCGACGGCGTCGTCGACAAATTCGTCGATCTGCATGACGTCAAGCAGGTACTCGAACTGCACAAAATCGATCCGGACGAACCTTACTATGTGGGCTTCATGCTGGTCGGCGCGTATCAGGAAGTGATGGGCAACAATCACAACCTCTTCGGCACCCCGAACGAAGCGCAGATTCACATTGACGAGGATGGCTATCTCATCAAAAAAGTGATTCGTGGCACCACTGTGGGTGAAGCCGTGGGGCGCGCCCGTTACGAGCGCGGCCTGCTCCATGACGGATTTCGACGCCTGGTAGCGCAAAGAATTAAGGGTGACGAATTGAGCGAGGCCGAAGGCGCAGAATTGGTAAATTTCTACGAATCGCGTTTCGATGCGTACACCTATATTACAACTAACGGTAACCAAACTAAGGGCCGCCGGCGTCATGATTATTAAGAATTGCTCGACAAACTGAAGTTTGCCCGACATTTGAAAGAGGTTAAAACGAGCTTATGGTGACACAGCGAAAACCAAAACCCAGCAAGTACCTGACGATTCCTACGCGTCCGGTCCAGGTCGATCGGGACCGTTCAGTCGCCGGTCTGCTGGAAAAAATGGAAGGCACCGGATTCGGCGGCCGCCAACTGGCCGAAGCGCATCGCATTTGGCTGGACATGCTGGGCGACAACACCACCATTATGATGGCGGCGTCAGGAGCCTTGATTCCCGCCGGCATGCGACGGCTCCTGGCTTACGTAGTCAAGAATCGGTTTGTCGATGTGCTGGTACTGTCCGGGTCGGTAATTTTCCACGATCTGCACGAGACACTCGGACGCCATCACTTTCAGGCCCACCCTAACATGACTGACGCGGAGCTTGAGTCGGCCCAGATTAATCGTATGTGGGATCTGCTGGCGAGTGAAGAGGAATATCACGAAGCCGAAGAATGGGTCGGAGGTTTTGCGAGCCAGCTGGACCAGACGCGGCCTTATTCGAGCCGTGAGTTTCTTCACTTGCTCGGCCGTGAACTGGCGGAGATTGCCGCCGAAGATGGTGTCTTGACCGCTGCTTACAAATCTCGCGTGCCGGTCTTTTGCCCTGGCATCACCGATAGCGGCATCGCCGTGGGCATCGCGGGCTCTCGATTCGAAAAGAAAAACAACTTTCAGTTCGACATCGTGCAGGACGTTTTGGACATGGCCCAAATCGCCATCCGCGCCCGCGTCTCGGGCGTGATAAATATCGGCGGCGGCATCACCAAGAGTTTCCTGCGCCAGACCGAAATGTCCGCTCACATCTTCAAGCAACAGATTCACGGCCACAAGTACGCGATTCAAATCGCCGCAGACGCACCGCACCCCGGCGGGCGCAGCAGCGCTGTAGCCTTCGATGAATCGCTGGTGTACGGAAAGCTTGGTCGTGGCGCGCTGACGTCGTACGTAAACTGCGACGCCACGATCGCGCTGCCGATCATCATTACCGCCCTTTCACAGACAGCCGCAAAATATATGAAAGGCCGTCGCCGCCCGAATTTTACCTTTGGCGGTAAGGACCTGATTATCGAAGTGCCTTAGGTACAGAACCGCCTGCGGTAGTGGGCGGTTGATCCGGCGCCATCGGTTACTGCGGATCAACCGCCCGCTACCGCAGGCGGTTCTGACTCATCTCTGGCTTCTTAGTCTTACCTTCGCTAAACTCGACCGCATGACTGAGTCACAGTCCCTGCCGATGAATTTCGGCGGCATCGCCGAAGAAGAGTTTTCCAGTTTCGACAATTCACGTATTTTGATCTGGCCCATCGCCTACGAAGGCACCGTCTCGTACGGCGGCGGCACCGGCCGGGGCGCGGAGGCGATCATCGATGCCTCGCGTAACATGGAACTCTATGACGAAGAGACCGATGCGGAAGTCTATCAACTCGGCATTCACACCCTGGAAGAGTCTTCATCGCTCGAGCCACCGGAAAGAATGATGAACTCGCTTTACGATCGGGCGAAGGAACTCGTCGCCAGCGACAAATTCATCGCGATGATCGGCGGCGAACACTCCGTCAGCGGTCCGGTAATTCGCGCACATGCCGAGAAGTATCCCAATCTCTCCGTCTTACAAATCGACGCGCACGCCGACCTTCGTGATACCTACGACGGCACGCCGCACTCTCATGCGTCAATCATGGCCAGAGTGGTTAAGGACCTGCAAATTCCTGCGGTTCAGTGCGGCATCCGTTCTATATCAGCGGAGGAAGCGCGGGCTTTGGACAGTTTGCCAACGCGGATTTTCTGGGCCAGAGACATCGTTGGACGCAGCGATTGGTGGGAGGACGCGATGGAAGGTCTGACGGAAAATGTCTATCTGACCATAGACATCGACGGCCTTGATCCTTCTCTGGTGCCGGCGACCGGCACACCGGAGCCCGGCGGTCTCGGCTGGTACGAAGCTATTGGGTTGATCAGAACACTTGCCCGACGCCGCAACGTCGTGGGAATGGATCTGACGGAATATTCTTACGTCGAGGGACAAAGCGCATCGGCTTTTCTTTGCGCGAAGCTGATCTATAAAACGCTGGCGTTTGTTTTTGAGAAGGAAACTGAGCGGGTACGGAGTTCTTAAGAGCGCGGGAATGTGCTGGCTCCGTTAAGAGCTAAATGTTTATAGCCCGCGCTTCCCAAACAACTGTCTGAGCTATAAACATTGCGCGCTAACAGCGCTGCAACTATGCGCTGGGAGCGCGGACGTCCCGTCCGCATAACATCCGCAGCACGTATGATGACGCACTCAAATCCTTTCGCGCTTCGCGCTCAGTGTGCGGACGGGACGTCCGCGCTCCCGGCAGTTAAGTCAATTTTTTCTTGAACGCTTCCTTCAAGCCTGACTGGGCCTGGTCGTGCGCATCGTAAACATTTGGCCGCGCAAGCACCGCACGATATTGCGTCATCGCGTCATTTCGCTTGCCGGCAAGGTCGAGCGCGCGGGCCGCGTACAGGTGAGCCATCGTCGCCAGGCCCTGCTGGGCCGCGGGCACTTCTGCGGCTGCCAGGTACTCTTTGGCAGCGCGATCGAACTGGCCGGCAGTCATGAGCGCCTCGCCGTATTTGAAATGGATCAGGTCAAAAGCGCGCGCGGCACTATCGTGAACCACTTTGTCTTTCAACAATGAATCGAAGGTAGCGAACGCTTCATTCTCGATAACGGTCGTCGCGGTCGTGTGGTTCTCGTTTGCGGCGCGCTCCAGCGCTGCCTGATACACCAAAGCATCGGCCGCCTCCAGACGATAGAGATAGTTGCGCGGATACTTCGCCGCCAGTTCCTTGGCGATCGCGGCCGCTTCCGCATAGCGTTTTTCGCGCGTGTACAAAACAATCAGAAGAGTCCGGGCCTCGTCGCGGATCCAATGCCCTTCTCTGGTGACGCGTTCCAGGGTTGCCAGTCCGCGCTTCTTGGAACCGCGAAAGCCGGCGACCCCGGCAATCAGCTTAACCGGCAAAGGCAGCGAACCTACGGTAAAGTCATAGAGACCAATCGTAATCTCGGCATCATGATAAGACGGATCCAGCTTGATCACTTCGCGATGCCGATCAACTGCATCAGAGCCGTCCTTTAACGCCGCAAAGTGACGGCGTTCGACTGCCTCCTCGAACGAAGCCTTCAACCCTTGAATCGCGCCGAGAAAGTAAAGCGCTTCGGTATCGCGTGGGTACTGTTTCAAACGCGCCTCGGCCAGCAGGCGGGCTTGCCGCGTCAACGTTCGAAATTGATCGACGATGGCCGGGTCGGCTTTGTCGTCGCTGGTTGAATAAAAAGAGTCGTCGCCGCCATAAAGTGAAGACTGCAAGCGCCGCGTCTGGTAAAGCGTTTCGATCCAAAGACTGTCCGCCAAAAACTGTGGCCCGCCGGGATAATTCGGAAACGTCTGAGCCATTTCTTTGAAGCTCTTGCGCGCCGTTTCGTAATCGAGATTGAACAGCGCTTCCGAGCCCGCGATTCGCAGCGTTTCGAACTTTGCGCGTTCGGCTTCGTTCAACCAGGGAGCTGCTGTCTGCTGGGTCAGCCCGGATGAGCACGCAAAAAGAATCAAAGCAGCCGCTAGTATGTAATTCTTCATAAGTTGATTTCCCAAATCATCTCTCCAGAGAATCACGAAGTTTGTTCGCTCGTCCGCGGCTCTGCCGCCGCTGTCGTTCCTAACCGCCCTACAATCTCAGATCGAAAAGCTCTCGACGTACTTCACACCGCTTCCCGTATTGAACAACACGACGCGCTCGTCCCGCTTCACCGATCCATCTGCGATCAATTTCTTTAGCGCAGGCAAACATGCTGCGCCTTCGGGCGCGCAAAAAATTCCTTCAGCGGCGCCGATCTCTTTCGTGGCGGAAATCAATTCTTCGTCGGTGACCGCGATCGCGGTTCCGCCCGACGCTCGCAACGCATCAATGATCAGAAAGTCGCCAATCGCTTTTGGCACACGCAGGCCAGAAGCTGTCGTATGCGCACGGGGGAATTCATCGGCAAAGCGATTCCCTTCCTCGAACGCGCGCACGATCGGGGCGCAACCCGCGGCCTGCACGGTGACCATGCGTGGTCTCTTTGATCCGATCCAGCCCATCTGTTCCATCTCATCGAATGCTTTCCACATTCCTATCAACCCTGTCCCGCCGCCAGTCGGATACATAATCACGTCTGGTAGATCCCAATCGAACTGCTCAGCTAACTCATAACCCATGGTCTTCTTGCCCTCGATCCGATACGGCTCTTTTAAGGTCGAGACATCGAACCACCCTTCAGCTTCTTTGCGGCGGCCAACCTCCGCGCCACAGTCGGTGATCAACCCCGCCATTAAGGTCACGTGTGCTCCGGTCTGCTCGCATTCGATTACGTTGGCCCGCGGTGTATCGTTGGGCATAAAGATGTGCGCTTCCATTCCGGCCCTGGCCGCATACGCAGCCAAGGCGCCTGCCGCATTGCCTGCCGAAGGCACTGCCAGTTTCTGCACGCCCAGCTCTTTGGCCATTGAAACCGCCGCGGCCATCCCGCGGGCTTTGAAACTCTGCGTCGGATTCTGACCTTCGTCTTTGATGTAGAGGCGGCTCAAACCCATTTGCGCGCCGAGTCGGGATGCCTGCAAGAGCGGAGTGAATCCTTCGCCTAAAGTAACAATGTTCTCGTCTTGCTCGACCGGCAGAACTTCGCGGTAGCGCCAAAGATCGGGCGCTCGCTCTCTCAAACTTTCTTTTGTCAAAGAAGCCGCTGCGCTCTTTAAGTCATAACGAACCAGCAGTGGCTTTCCACATTGCGTGCAAAGGTTGTGCAACCGTCGTGCCTCGTACTTTGTGCCGCACGCGGCGCATTCAAGATGAGTGACATTCATTGGATTTTCCTTTGAGTTCCCTTTAGAAGTTACGATAGGCTGGGCCTATCAGTGACAAGGCGACAATGATAGCGTTTGTGGGCTAATACGTCAGGTGGAGCGAGAATACGGCGTCATGTCAGAACCGCCTGCGGTAGCGGGCGGTTGGACCCATGCTGGTAAGGTACCCGCTGGGACAGGATCAAAACGCCCGCTACCGCAGGCGGTTCTGACGTGCACTTTGCGCCGGGTGAGGTTAAGCTTGCGAACAACATTTAAAGCAAACAGGAGAGAATACAAATGGCAAATCGGACCGCAACGATTCAAACCAACAAAGGCACAATCAAATTTGAATTACTTGAAGACGACGCGCCTAAGACCACTGAGAACTTTCGCTTACTGGCGGAACAGGGTTTCTATGACGGCGTCATTTTTCATCGCTGCATCAAAGGCTTCATGATTCAGGGTGGTGATCCAACCGGCACAGGTCGCGGTGGACAGTCGGCCTGGGGTGGAAAATTCGCGGATGAGATTAATTCCTCATCCGAAGTTTATAAGCGTGGCTACAAAGCCGGCACGGTGGCCATGGCCAACGCTGGTCCCAATACCAACGGTTCGCAGTTCTTTATCATGCATGCGGATTATCCGCTGCCACCGAGTTACACAATTTTCGGACGCGTGACCGAAGGACAGGATGTCGTTGACGCGATCGCGACTTCCGAAACTGATCGCAGCGATCGGCCCGCTTCAGATGTCAAGATGGAAAAAGTTTCCGTTGAATGAATTCAGAGTCGGATACTCTTGCCGCCGCTCAGACAAACGATCCACGAAATCACACGAACAAACGCCGGCCGCTTCGTGTTTTTTCGTGGATCGTTTTGCTTGGCCAGTGCAATCTCGGAAGACAGGACACTACCATAACCGCGCTGAGAGCTAATATTATTGCTTCGCGGTCCTCTCAGAAGGTACCAATTGAGGCGTAACGAATTGCGCGCCCAACAAATTGCTTGGCCGAGCTAACCGACTTGGGAAGGTTCATGCCGCGCGCGAGGCCGGCTGCTATGGCCGTTGAAAGCATGCAGCCAGTGCCGCGTACCGGAGGCCCATCGATCCATTCACCACGCAAGACAGTGACTGTGCCACCGTCATCGAGAACATCAATCGCCTGACGTCGCGGCCCCGATTGCTCTGATCTCTGACCTCCGACCTCCGATCTCTGCCACAGATGTCCACCTTTGACCAGAATCGCGCCGGAGCCTCTCTCGCGCAGCTTGGCCGCCACTGCGCGCATATCGCATTCGTTTCTGACCGCCATGCCAGTCAGCGCTTCAGCTTCGGGTATGTTCGGGGTGATCAATCGCGCCAACGGCATTAGTTCAGTCAACCAGGCTTCTCTCGCCGCGGGTTCCATCAGTTCGTGTCCTGAAGATGAGTGCAGGACCGGATCCACAACCGGAGCCGGCATCTTTGTCTCGCGAACCAGCCGCGCAACTTCAAAAACAAGCTCCCGGGTGGGCAGCATGCCAATCTTCACCGCCACGATGTGAAATTCTTTGACGAGTGGCTCGATCTGAGCCCGCAAAGACTCTGCGGTCTGATGAATTGAGCCAAAGAACGTTTGGGAGTTTTGAAAGGTTAGCGACGTCATCGCCGCCACTGGCCGGCAGTCAAACGCGATCAGAGTCCTGGCGTCTGCGATAATTCCCGCACCACCGGAAGGATCGAAACCAGCAATGGTGAGTACGACCGGAGACGCGCTTGGATTATTGGTCATGAAAAGAAATAATTTTGGTTCTATCGCAGCCGGCAGTTTCGTTAGCACCGGGCTTTAGAATCACTCGTCACCGGGCGAAAGCCCCGGTGCTAATAACAGAAACGCTCCGCCCTGTCGCTTTCACTTACTTCAAAATTGCCAGGAGCTGCTCAAAGTCTCTAACTATTGACCGCTTGCCACTCTGAACGACCGAAAGGCCATCGTCTCGCAGACATTGCGATTGCAGTTTTTCGCCGCCGGGAAATTTGGGGTTGAGGCTGCCGTCATCTTTGACGACTCTCCAGTACGGCGTGATGCGGCGACGCCCGTTCGCGCGATCCTCTTCGGCTGCTTCCGCGGCGATGCGGACGAAGATGCCGGTCGTTAACGGACACGCAACGTCGGCCCCGAAATCCGCGGCCAGCTTCCGGCGGAGTTCGCCGACGGTGATGAGTCTCCCCTTCGGAATTCGCCGGACGAGTGCGTCCACGAGTTTCGGTGTCGGAATTAGCATTGTACCTTTGCCGAACCGCGACATCTTTGGCGAAACCCTAACGAGCCTCGGCTCCTGGTCTTTCTCGAGTTTTTCGCGCCATGATAATTTGCTTTTCATTGTACAGTCCTCCTGCGATCGACTTTCGCAAAATCCTTTATAGCTTCCGCCGTCATCGCCAGATCGGCCGGTCTGCTAAAAAGAGTAATGCCCGCAATGCCGCTGGCTCCGGCCAGCAAACATTCAGTCACATGATCGAGAGAAATACCACCCAGCGCAATCAAAGGGAAAGGAGCTAAATCTCGCGCCGCATCTTTTAGGTGTCCCAGGCCCAGAGGTGGGCCGTACTTCTCTTTTGCGGGCGAATGAAAGATTGGTCCGAAGACCGCGAAATTCGCGCCTTGCCTGCAAGCGCTCTGAGCTTCAGCCAGCGAGTGCGTCGACGCTCCAACAAGAAACTCCGGTCCGAACGTTTTTCTAATCACATCCGCAGACAGTGAATGCGTTGTTAAATGAACCCCATTTGCACCCGCACTCGCCGCAATGTCAGCGCGATCGTTGACCAGGACTTGCGTCGAGCTACCTCGGGCGATAGCGACTACAGAGTTAGTCAGCTCAAAAAGAACTCGGGACCTTAGCCGCTTTTCTCTGATCTGGATCAACGGAATGCGGGCCGTGACGGCCGCAGAAACTTGCTGCAGGATATTCCGAAATTCTTCACCGTCGGGCGTCGTTGTCTCAGTGGTCTCGCCGCGGGTAATCAGATAAAGGATCGGTCTTGGCAGGTTGAGCGTCATTGGCGGCCACGCGTTCGGAGCTTTTCTGGCGCGAGCTTTCCACGGAAGTCTGTCCGGCGTCCAGCGCTCGCACGGTCTGGCGAAAATTAATAATCTCCCAAATACCCATTCCCAGATTCAAGATGCCGATTCCGGAGACTGCCCCGCGGATCCAGCCTGAGGCGACAAATCGCTGTACGCCGTAACCGGCCTTGTGCGCTGCGAGCAGCAGAAAATAATTGTTGCTCCAATCGCTGAGACCAAGCCAACCATGGGGCACCCAGGGCAGAACCGTCAAAACGAGTCCGATCTCCAGACACAGAATGATGTAAAAGATAACTGAAAGACGCGAAGACATTCGTCCTGCTCCTCAAAAAAAGACAAACTTGTACGCGCCTCTAGCGGCGTACGTTACGCAGACACCTAAAGCGAATCCAGAGACTTAGTTTACGAGCTGCTCGTGGTTCCGGTTTCGATCAGATGCCGGCGCAGCTTTATCGTTCTCTCCATTGACGCGCGCTTTCAGCTCTCGTAATCGATCCTTAACACCGCGATAAGAAACATCAATTCCATAGACTTCGGTAAAAAGATTCGTCGCGCGATCTAAATCGCCAACTTGCTCATAAGCGGCGGCCAGTTCGTAACGCAAAGCCTGCCGCTCATCTTCCGAAGCGCCCGGGCTATTGAATCCCTTATTAAACCACTTTACCGCAAGCTCAGGCACGCTCTTCTGCATGAAACAATGACCCAGGAGGTTGCAACATTGCAAATAGCGCGGCGTGCCATCGCTCGGATCGACCAGGCCAGCGGCAATCTGGAACTCTTCGAGAGCTTCTTCGAATAGGTCCATTTCCTTATAAGCCAGGCCGAGATTGTAATGTGTTTCGTAATCGCCATTACTATGGGCATCGGACTCACCCTCTGCAGACACTCGGTACTCTTCGAATATCTCGGCTAAACCGGCGTCAATCACCTGGGGCTTCTGAACGATAGTTGACGAATCCTGCGGCATTGGCGACGGATCCTGCGCGCGCTGTTGGATGGGGACGGCAGCCTCTGAAGTCACGAACGTTTCATTCGCAAATTCAAAGTCGCCAAATTGATTCTCTGGCGGCGCCGGCAGGCCTTCGTCAACCGAAGTATCGAAATCGTTTACTATCGCCTCGCCCGCGCCCATAGTCTCGAGCTGACGCCGTCGCAGGTCGATATCCGGGTGCGCTCCAAATTGCCGCTCCAACAAGTCGAGCGTGTCGAGCGCTATGTCCGCATATCCCTGCGCAATGTAAAAGTCCACGCTCTCAAGTTCCTGCTGCCGACCATCCTTAACCTGATCGTCACTAACCGGAGTCGCGACCGTAGCCTCAGAAGTGGATGCCAGCTCTTCGGCAACGACGGCCTCGAAAGTGAAGCCCCTCTCAATTTCAAACTCATCGGCGGAGTCGCCCTTGAACTCCGCCATATCTTCAACCGGGCTCCATTCAAACTCACTTTCACCGACCGGCGGCGACACTGGCGAATCGAAAACATAGTGCTCTTCCGTCGCGGGAGTTTCTTCAGAATTAGGCACCGGCTCGCTCACGGGCAGAACTTCGGCCGCCGCCTCTTCTTCGGCGCCGCCGAGTTCTCTCAGGCGCTCGACATGATGGGACTGGTCGGGAGCGAGTCGCGTTAATTGAGTCAACGCATATCGCTCGTCCTTGACCAGGCCCGCCGCCTCAGCAGCTTCTGCCAGTCTTTCCAGCGCGCCTTTCAATTTCTCCATGTCGCGCTGCCACCAAAAAGCGCGCACCAGGAGACGCAGAGCTTGCACGTTATCGGAATCACAGGCAAGGAACTCATCAACCAGCGCAAGCAATTGATTATCTTCGCGTTCCGCCAGCATCTGCTCGGCGATTCCCGCCACAACCCGTATTGCATCATCAATTTTATCGGTGGCGAGGTACAGGCGCGCAACTTCGACGTAATGCAGATACGCTGATGATTCCCTGGCAACTAACGACGCGGTCGCTTGCTCAGCCTGCAATGGATCTTCAGCCTGGACATGAGCTCTCGCGAGCATCGCGAGTAAGTCAATGTCATCGGGATTCTCGGCCGCGGCGCGTCCAATCAGTTCGGCAGCTTCATCGGCAGTGCCGCGCGCGGTGTGCGCTTCCAACAGTCCCTGGAGCACGACGCGGTCAGTCGGGCGCAACTCAAGAGCCCTCCCAAATACGTTGAGCGCGTTGTCGAATCCACCCTTGACCAGCAGGTGCTGCCCAGCATCGGTAAAAGCGGCGGCCGCCTCTGTCATCAGGCCTTCTTTGTAATAGCCTTCAGCGAGCATAATACGTAGGTCCGTATTCTGCGAATCGAGATCCGCAATCTTGCGCAGAACCTCCAGTCCTTCGTGGGTAGCGCCTGCCTGGTGGTGAGCATTGGCGACGGCCAGGTAATGAGCGCGCGCTTCGACGACGAGGTCTTGTTGAGCGTAAAGGTCGGCGAGGTGTGTCGAGATTTCGGTATCGTGAGGTTGCAGGCGATCGATCTTCTTAAACATCGCGATCGCTTTGAGAGCAAAGTCCTGCTCGCGGTAATGCTCGGCAATGCGCCGGAAGCAGGCTACCGCAGCGGGTTGATTTCCGACTCGCACGTACAGGTCGCCCAACATGTTGAGCGTGGTGAGATCGTCAGGTTCGTCTTCGACAATCTTGCTGTATTCTTTGACCGCCGCCGGGATCTTCCCCAGCTCGAGGTATCTCTCGGCCGCACGCAGAGTCTTTACCTTATCAAACGCCATGTTTTCGAAACTCTTAGACTGGAAATGATTAAGGGCGAGGTCGGCTGCCTAACGCCATAGAGGAAACAAAGTCCAAAGCCATGCCGAAAGCCGATTCGAAGCTCAGCGGCCCATCTACGCTAACACGCAAAATCAGCACTGTCAACGACGTTGTTCTTAAATAAACGATTGCCAACACTGGAGCTCTCGATCCTCTCTCAAATGACATCCGCAAAGGTCTTTCGGGTCCGGGCAAACCACCAGTATCCAAGGAAAAAACTGATTATGGCGAAAGCCGTGAAATATGCCAGGCCTCCCCAATCAGGAGAGTTGCCCTGCAGAATGATCCGGCGATAGTTTCGGACCAGAGGCGTGAATGGGTTGAGGTTCACGATACTCCGATAGCGAGCTGGAACCAGCGATTCCGGATAAATGATCGGGGTCAGGTACATCCAAGCCATCAAAACCAGCATAATTCCCTGCACGATGTCGCGCACAAAGACTCCGAGCGAGGCTATTAGCCACGCCGCGCCGAATGTTGCCAGCAGTTGCGGAATAACCAATAGCGGAAGGAAAACAATCGTCGCATGCATTTCACCTCGCAACAGAACCGCGGCCAGAACGAGGGCAACAGTACCAAACATCTGGTTTGCCACCGACGCCAGTGATAGCGAGACCGGGAGGGTTTCGAGAGGAAACACGACCCGCTTGACCAGATTTGCGTGTCCTACGATCGTGCTGGCTGCAAGCTGTACGGATTCCTGAAACGCGTTCCAGGGCAACAGCCCGCAGAACAGATACAAAGCGTAGTCCCACTGTGAAGTGCTGCCGCCGAATCGGGCCCCAAAGATTCCCGCAAAGATGATCGTAAAGATCGCGATCATCACTATCGGAGTCAGCACCGCCCAGACAATACCGAGCGCCGATCCTCGATAGCGCGCAGCTAGTTCTCGTTTAGTCAGGGAGAGAATCAAATCGAATCGCTGCGGGAGTTGCCACAGTGGCTGCCAGACTGCACGTCTTGCTGTTTGAACAGAAATCATCGCAGGCATTCTAGCTTAGTGACCTCCGAGATCAGGCAGGTCGACTGACCACTTGTCGAAACGCGGATAGAAATGTCTCCATCTCGGCTTGCTTGCCTATAGTTACGCGCAGGTGATTCGGCAGGGTCGGAAACGGTCGCCCAACTTGCACGCCCCGCTGGTTCAAAGCATCGATCACTGGACGTACCGGGCGCTTCACATCGATCATTATGAAGTTTGCGTGTGAAGGAATATGCTGGTAAGCCATCGCACCCAGTTCGTCCGTCACAAATTTCTTCGTTTCAGTATTAAGCCGGCGGCCGTTGGTTACATGATCGGCGTCATTCAGACTGGCGTTGGCGGCAGCCAGGGCCATAATGTTTACGCTGTCCCAGACCTGATGAGGCCGCAGACGCTGGATCGTCTCAGCTTGAGCTACGCAATAGCCACAACGCAGACCCGCCATGCCATAGATCTTTGAAAAGGTGCGTGCCACAATCAGATTCGGATGGTTTCCGATCATCGGCATCACACTCTCGTAATCCGGACTGTCCGCGTAATGAAAATATGCTTCGTCTACGAGCACCATGGTCTCTCGCGGTACTTTGTCGATGAAGCGACGCAAATCGTTCGCCGGCGTGATGCTCGCGGTGGGATTGTTTGGGTTGCAGATATAAATCAATCCCTCACGTGCGGCTACTGCCATCTTTGAAAGGTCGTGACTGAAGCTGGCGGTGAGCGAAACCTTTATGACGTCGGCGGCATTAACGCGGGCATGATTAAGAATTGCCTCGAAAGTTGGATCTGCGACGATCAATCTTCCGCGACCAGGGATGAACGTCAACGCCCCTCCGCGCGTTGGCCGAGCCAGCGGCACGGCGCCCACAACCGAGGACAATGGACCAGTGAATGCCGCCGCGCACAATTTCAAAATCTCGCCTGATCCATCGCCCAGCAAGATCTGTTCGCGGTTGACTCGATTGATTCTGGCCAATTGCTCGACCAAAGCGTCCGCGTGCTCATCAGGGTAACGCCAGGCGATGTCGAAGGCGCCGCTCATCGCTTTCAGCGCCAGTGGCGACGGTCCGTAAGGGTTCTCATTCGAATTCAAACGCACCACGCCGGAAATCATTGTGGACTCCGCAGCGTGAAGCGACGCGCCAGTTAGAGATGTTCGCTGAGCGACCGCGTACGCCGCGCCCGCCCCAACCAGGCGCGCAAATCTGCGCCGCGAAATTACGCCGAATTCTGTCATCATCAGAACCTCCAGGAGGCGAATCGAGTGCGCTGCATTATCCGCTATCACCTCAACCAAACCAAGCATCCAGCAGATGAGGGTCAGTACCGGGAAAGGTGGCGACCGGGTCCCGTCCTCGCGATCTCGAATCGTCGGACGTTGAGACCCGGTCGGCTATCGCTCCCGGTACTAATCTCACGGTCACCGTGAACTGAGATCACCCAACAAGACGACGCAGGTGCCTCGCCCATCAGGTTGTGATACGCTGACAAAAAAGAATGCAGGATCGAAGCGCGACAAGTCTGTTTCCGGAAATGTCCGAACTCGAAGAGGCCTCTGCTGGTAACAAAACAGCGGCGCCTTTGGCTGATCGAATGCGCCCGCGCGCCCTGAGCGAGTTTGTCGGACAGGAGCATTTGGTGGGACAGGGCCGAGTTCTGCGGCGGTTGATCGAAAGTGGTGGAACGCTGCCTTCGATGATCCTCTGGGGTCCGCCGGGAACAGGCAAGACTACTCTGGCGCGGCTTTTGGCTGAGAAGACCGACGCCCGATTCATAGCCCTATCGGCCGTTTTCTCCGGCGTGAAAGATCTGCGGGCTGCGATTGCCGAAGCTCGCCTCGATCGCCAACGTCGCCGGCGCACGATTCTGTTCATTGATGAGATTCATCGCTTTAACAAAGCGCAGCAGGACGCTCTGCTGCCCGCGGTCGAGAACGGCACCGTTATTCTCATCGGAGCTACTACTGAGAATCCTTCGTTTGAAGTGACCGGCGCCTTGCTTTCGCGCAGCCGAGTCATGGTGCTCAATCCGCTTGACGAGAAAGAGGTAGAGACTATCCTGCGCCGGGCGCTGACTGATGAAGAACGCGGACTCGGGAGTCTTAAGCCTGAACTCTCTGATCAATTGATTAAGCGGCTGGCGCATTCGGCCGCGGGCGACGCGCGTATGGCGCTGGCGGCATTGGACGCGGCGGTTGGAGCAACGCAGCCAAGCGAACTCGGCGTTCGCTCGGTCACGGGAGATACACTGATCGAAGCCTTAGGCCGCGCACAGTTTGCGTACGACAAAGGCGGCGAAGAGCATTACAACCTGGCCTCGGCATTGATCAAGTCGCTGCGCAACTCTGATGTAAATGCGGCGCTTTATTGGCTGGCGCGAATGATTGAGGGCGGCGCCGATCCGATCTTCATTGTGCGGCGACTTTGCATTCTGGCCTCTGAAGATATTGGCCTTGCCGATCCGCAGGCGATGGTCCAGGCGGCCGCGGCAGCTGAGATCACGAGACTCATCGGCTTGCCCGAGGCGCTCTTTCCGCTGGCGCAGGCGACTATCTATCTGGCGCACGCGCCCAAATCAAACGCAGTCCTGCGAGCTTATTCGGCGGCGCGAAGCGATGCGACCGAAACGGCACGCGAGCCGGTGCCGCTGCACCTAAGGAACGCCGCGACGCCGCTGATGAAAAACCTGGGCTACGGTAAGGACTATCGTTACGTACACAGCGACTCTGAGGCCAGGGAAGAGATGGCGTGTCTGCCGGAGAAGTTGAAAGGGAGAACTTATTACGAAGATGATCAACCACAGAGGACACAGAGCAGGTCAGAAAAGACCGATAAGTAAGGTTCCGGCATTTTGCCTGTCTTCCCGGTGTCCTCTGAGGTGAAGGTCTTTCTATGGAAACTAAATCAACGAAAGAACTCGCTTTCCTTTACGATCTTTACATCGGCACGGACTGGGCCGAACGATTTGCGGCGTTAGTCGACGAGCAGGTCGAGTTACCTAAAGAGGGCCGTGCGCTTTATGTCGCGGCCGGCACGGCCGGACACGCGCTGGCCTTGAAGGAACGAGACCAAGAGCTCGGCCTGTTATGTGTCGACGAGAATCCGGAGTGCCTGGAAATTGCTCAAGCCAAGGCCGTAGCGTTGCATCAGGAAGCCGTGTTTCAGCGCGAAGACCCGCAAGCGTTGTCGTTCGCTGACGATCAATTCGATCTTGTTTTGGGCGATGCCTCACTGACTCCGCCCAATAAATTAAGGAAGATGCTCGCGGAGATAGTGCGAGTCGCTAAACCAGGAGCCAGAGTAGCGGTTTGGTTTCCCACGGCGGCGAGTTTCGGCGAAGTGTTTTCGATCTATTGGGAGGCGTTAACGCGGGCGGGCCTGGGCGATCATAGTGCCGCCGTCGAGAATCTGATCAATGAACTGCCGACTATTGCTGCCGCCGAAGGATGGGCCGATCAGATGGATTTGGAGAGCGTGGTTTCCACGACGGCAGTCGAGGAATTCGATTTCGACTCAGGCGAACAATTCCTGGCTTCACCCTTGATTTCAGATTTCTTATTACCAAACTGGTTTCAGCGTGTACCTAAAGGCGACCAGGACCGAGTTATCGAGGAGCTAACCAGAATCATCGATGAGGAACGACATGACGCGGCCTTTACGTTGACACTGAAGGCCACACTGATCGTAGGGAAGAAGAGCAGGGTGCAGTGAAGCGGGGCCGAAGCAGTGGACTCTGAGGGCCGAGGTCAGTACCGGGAACGGTAGCGACCGGGTCTCAACATGCCAAACGGGAGAGAACACGACCTGGTCGCTACCGCTCCCGGTACGGACCTCATAGCCAGCCAGTGTTCGATCGCAAAATAATCAACGGCGCCAAGCGTTTTCAACTTTCGCGCCGTCACTTCTTGTCGGATTCGTGTACGCGCCTAATGGCGATCCGGACTCAGATACCGACTAACGCTCGAGCTTCCTGCTCTCGTCAGCCTGCCTTTGTTGGGCGCGCCGGCGCGCTTCTTCAAACAATGCTTCGTCATCGACCGCGTCCAACTTTGCGCGCGGGTCCGGTTTGAGTCTGTCATCCCGATCGGCTTCGTCCATTCCATCCTTGAAAGCTTTTTTACTCTGACCCAACGCTTTGGCCAGTTGGGGCAGTTTGCTGCCCCCGAACAGCAAAAAGATCGCGGCCACCACCAGAATTATGATGGTGGGACTCTCCAGTGCGAACAGCAGCACGTTCATAGATTCTCCTTCTAACTTCAGACAGCAGTCTTATGCGCGGACGCACAAATCGCTGCCGCCATCGGACTCGTAGAAAAGATATTTGCGCCAGGTTTCATCGGCTCGACCCAGATAGCGCATGATCTGGCGATTGACGTGCAGCGAAAACGCGCGGGGTCGGCGCAGTAGATGCATGTCAGACTCTTCCGGCGTGCGGTTGCCCTTGCGGTGATTGCAACGCTTGCAGCAGGCAACCAGATTGTCCCAGGCGGACTCTCCCCCGCGCGAGCGCGGTACGATGTGGTCCAGCGTCAGCTCAGACGGCCCGAATTGTTTGCCGCAGTACTGGCAGCACGAATGGTCGCGGAGCAGGATGTTCTTGCGCGAGAGCGAGCGGCGTTCAAACGGAATGTGACGATACTCAGTCAAGCGAATTACCGATGGCGCGTGCAAAGTGAATTTTTGCGAATGCAGCATGTGCCCGTTGTGTTCTTCCATGCGCGCCACGCCTTTAAAGATCATGACCACCGCGCGCCGTTCGGTACACACGTTGATCGGCTCGAAGGAAGCATTTAAGACTAGCACGCGCGCGTTCATGATCGTTGGTGATATTACGCGAGGCCGGAGGAAAGTGTCAAAATTGTCGCGATGAGGCCGCATCCCCAGCCGTGTCCGAAGCCCAACCGTCAGGGAGGGCCGCATGCCTAGTCACGACCGCGTGGGTCTAGGGCAGTAGCCCGACCGTTAGGGAGGACGTCAGCCGGCGCTATCAGCCCTTACCTAAACTCGTCCGTCGCCTCGACCAGCGCACTGGTATTTCCCGGCTCCATGATTGAGTGTCCCGCGTCCGGCGTAATCTTCAGCTCCGCTTCCGGCCAGGCGCGATGCAGATCCCAGGCGCTGGTCATCGGACAGACCACATCGTAACGCCCCTGCACAATCACGCCGGGAATATGACGAATCTTCCCGACGTTTTCCATCAGATAGTTTTCGGTCGGGAAGAAACAGTTATTCATGAAGTAATGACATTCAATCCGGGCAAAGGCCAAAGCAAACTCCGGATCAGCAAACTTCTCAATCGACTTGTAATCAAAGAAGAGTCTGGAAGTACTGCCTTCCCAGATGCTCCAGGCGCGCGCGGCTTCGACTTGAATGTTTCGGTCTTCGCTGGTCAGACGTCGATAGTAGGCGCTCACCATATCATCGCGCTCACCCTCAGGAATGACCTTCAGGAATTCTTCCCAAACATCCGCGAAGATCCAACTGCATCCGTCCTGATAGAACCATTTGATCTCTTTTGGCCGGCAAAGAAAGATTCCGCGCAGTACGAGTTCAGTCGCGCGCTCGGGATGCTTTTGGGCATAAGCGAGTGACAAGGTGCTGCCCCACGACCCACCGAACACCTGCCACCTGTCGATGCCGAGATGTTCGCGCAGCTTCTCAATATCCGCGACGAGATCCCAAGTCGTATTCTCTTCAATTGAAGCGTACGGCGTACTCTGTCCCGAGCCACGCTGATCGAACAGCACGATACGATACGCAGATGGGTCATGAAACTGCCGATACTCAGGCACAATCCCACCGCCCGGACCGCCGTGCAGAAACACGACCGGCTTGCCATTCGGATTGCCGACCTGCTCGTAGTAAATCTCGTGAATATCTGAGACCTTCAGACGGCCGGTGTTGTAGGGTTCGATTGCAGGGTAAAGAGTTCTGAGTTCGGTCATGGATCGGATTCTATCGTTGCCGTTGCTTTTCAGCCAGCCAGCAAGCAATATTTCATCGCAGCGCCAAGGGCGCGAAATGTAATAGCCTGGGCCAACGGTCCAGGTTGGATTGTGAAAAGTCCACTAAGCGCTGAAGGTGCGATAGATTCGGGTTAACCGCGATGCTCTGCCGCCCTCCTGGGCTTGCCAACTCTATTATTGACCTAATCCAGGGGCGGCGCGACTTCGTCGCTTGCCCCTGGCTATTACATCTCACGCCTTCAGCGTGAAGAGAAACGCCGTCGATTCCTGCGCCCGTCCTATGGGCATGAATCAAGTCCTCCCTCACGGTCGGGCTACTGCCCCGTCCCGCGACCAGAGCCGCCCACTCACCCGGGCAAATCCCCAGACTCAGACAGAACATCTTCTCGAACAGCTAGTTTGTTAAGCGCCGTGGTACCGAGCTGCACGGGCACGGGCTTTATCAGCAGCAGACCCGCGACGTAGAGTGCCAGGGCGAAGAAGGAGACATATCCGGTAATGGGCGCAAACGCGGGAACGTCTATAGCGATGCCTTGCAACAGCGCGGCGGCAATTCTGCTAAACAACCCGCCGGCAGGAGCGTAGAGGCCGGACACGAGCAGGTGCTTGAGCACGAATGCCGTGCTGAACATGACAAGGAGGCTTCTCAACAAACGCCGCGCGTTGAACGTCGAGAACTGATTGGTCCAGAGCGTCCAAAGAAAAAAGAAAGAGAACATCCAGTGCAACAGCCCGCTTTCCGGCAAGACAGAATTAAAGGCCTGGGCTGACGCAAAGAAAAGCGCGACGAGCGTCAGCAAATGAGCCGCATTGGTCAGCATTGGTTGTTCGAGGGCGAGCCATTGCTTCAGATCGATGGCCCCTGCGCGCACAAAGAGTGAGCCCAGGAGAATCGCCAGGAACAGAGTCACCAGCGGCGGAGCAATGAAGATGAATTGTTTGGTCTGAGCGTCTACTCGCAGTCCGCCCAGTAATCCCACCGTAAGCAGGATCGTCGGCGTGACGATATAGTGCAGCAGCGCTCGATTTCTCTCCGTATAGTCGTTCATTTGCGTTGCCGAAAAAGCTTCAATGGATTCAGATCTTTCCAGTTTGTTTCAGTTCCCTGTTCCAGTTCCGCCTTCAATTCAGCGGCCGTGTGCATTTGCAAATAGTGATCGTCCACCTCGTAGATGCCACTTGGCGACATATTGATCGCCCTGTTAACCGCCTCCAAACCTTGTTTGAAGGAATCGTGGTCGTAATAGACGCGACCCCAGCCCTCACGGTACCAGGCATAAGCGACATAGAACTGAGTGCGCGGATCTTTCTGGGCCGGATCGGCCGCAGCCCACTCGTCACGCGCCGCGCGAAATTGATCGCGACGAAAAAGCGCCAGGCCGTTGTTAAATCGGTCTTGATTGACTTCGTAGGTTCCGGCGGCGACTTGTGAGTTGGTCGCCACCTCTTTGAAGGAGCGCGGTTCAGTGGCATAGATCCACACAATGAAGCTCGCATAGATCAGAGTCCACACGATACCGGAGATCTGAATGATCCTTCGTTGCATAGACGGTGCGAGAATTATAGACACGAACCAGGATTGCAAAAAGCCCCGAAAGGGATCCCGCTTGAGTAAGTACTCCTATGCTCGCGCAATTGTTAGCACAAAGACTCTTTCCGACCCCGCCTCCTTTAGCGCTGAGGCACAAGCCGAAACTGTAGCGCCGGTGGTGAAGACATCATCAACTAACAACACGCGTTGTCCCGCTACCAACTTTGGATGGCGGACAGTGAAAGCTGTGGCGACGCTCTGGCGGCGGGCCTTCGCGTCCATGCCCGCGCGATGACGTTCGGTGTGAATGCGACGCACAATGCTGTGTTCGTCCAGTGGTAAACCGCTAAGGCGAGCGAGTTCGCGCGCGAGTAGCAATGCCTGGTTAAAGCCGCGCTCACGTTCGCGTTCAGGATGCAGCGGAACAGGCATGATCAAGCTGGCGCTATTGAGAGGTCGCCGCTGTTGAGCATTGAACATCAGACATGAGAGACGCGCGGGGACGTGCGGCTCTCGCTTCAACTCCAGGACGGACGCCCTCAGGGCTCCTTCATAGAATCCGCACGCACGTGCCGCGCTGAAAGACTCGTCATCACAACGGCCGCAGCGAATATTCTGGCGCTGATCCCGGGTAACTGCGGCCCCAGTAAATAGACCACACTTCCAGCATAAGGTGTCGTCGTCAGTAAAGACGTGGGTCTCCTGCCAGCATTGCGCACATGCCACGCCATCGTGGCGCGTTTCAACGCTCGCGCCGCATACCGCACAGGCTTGGGGGTAGACAAGCGCCAAAGCAGCATCGTAGAGCGAGCTTAGTTGGTGGAGTGTGGAAGCCAAAATAGTTTTTCAAACGCTAGGGTCGCAGAGGTATTCGCAAAGGACGCGAAGGACTTCTCTTTGCGTTCCATTGCGGAGTGCTTAGCGTCCTTTGCGTTAATCTAAACAATCGCCAAACGCCTTCCCTCACGGTCGGGCCATGCCCCCAATTCTTTAGAGCCCTCTTCCGCCTCTACTCCTGGAGGGAGACGGAAAACAAAATGGCCTCCCGGTTTCCCGGAAGGCCTCGGATTATGTCATCTCGGATTTCTGATTTCAAAGAATCAGATCTAAATCAGAAGGGTGGTTTCAGAAGTTACTCTTCATCTCTATGCAACAGCCCGCGCTCATTAAGATCGGCGCAACGCAAACAATAACGGGCCCACGGTACCGCTTCGAGGCGCTTTTCCAGAATAGCCTCGCCGCAATGAATGCATTTGCCATAGTCTCCATTCGCGATCCGATTCAGGGCAGCATCGATCGATTCCAGTAACTGCCGGTCATTGGTCGACATCGACATCATTAATTCTTTCGTGTAAGCGTTCGCGGCCATGTCCGCCGGATCCTGTGTCGCTTCCGCGTCACGTTCCCGGCTGTAAGCCTCGGCAGCCTGAACCTGGCCCACTAAACCTTCACGCCGCGCCAGCAATTTGTCTCGGTAAGTTTTCGATTTCCTCTTGTCCATTCTTTTCGTCACGTCCTCCAAACTCTTTTTCACTTCTGATACGGCAATCCGCGATTTATGGTGTAAGCGCGATAAAGCTGTTCGACCGCCACGACTCGGGCCATTTCATGAGTCAGCGTCAGACGCGTCAAGCGCCAACGTTTCGGGGCGCGCGCAGCAACTTCCGCGCTGACTCCATCTGGTCCACCGATCACGATTGCCACTTCCTTGATCGAATCGTGCTCCCAACGCCGTACTTCATCCGCCAGTTCCTGCGAATTCCACTCGAGGCCCTTCACATCCAGCAGCAGCGCCACGCTGCCAGCCGGAATCGCGTCAAGAATTCGCTGCGATTCCTTCTTTACGCTGGCCGGATCCGCACCCGGCCCTTCGCGCGTCTCAATTACCTCGCAACGCACAAATCGCGTCAGCCTTTTCAAATACTCCTCGACGAGCGCCCGCAGATGCTCATCTTTCGTCTTGCCCGGCCAAATGAAGCGAAGTCTCATAGTGGCTCAGACTTCAGTCTGAGGTTTCTTTCTCAGGAACATCCCAGGTTAAAAGTCTGTGCCACTTCAATCCGCCTTCTTCTCTTCCCGCGCCAGACGCTCGTAAAGATTCTTACGACTGATGCCAAGGATCCGGGCGGCCTCAGTCTTGTTGCCTTTGGTCGCCGCCAAAGTCTCGCGAATATATTCGCTTTCGACTGCGGCCAGCGTCGGCCTTTTCGCTTTGCGCTGTCTGCGCGCCGCTGCCGCCCTGGTACTCTCAGGCAAATCTTCCGCAGCGATTTCCGCGCCCATCGAAACGATTACTGCGCGCTCAATGATGTTTGCCAACTCGCGAACATTGCCGGGAAAATCGTAAGCTCGCAGAAGCTGCCAAGCCTCGGGCGAGAATTCTTTCGCCAACCGGCCGTGTTTCATCGCAAACGATTTCAAAAAACAGCGGCCCAGCTCTGCCAAATCTTCACCGCGTTCGCGCAAAGACGGCAATTCAATCTGAACGACATTCAGCCGATAGAACAAATCGTCACGAAAAGCGTGGCGCTCAACCGCGTTCTTCAGATCGGCATTCGTCAGGGCCACCAGCCGCGCGTCAACTTCGATGGTCTTGCGCCCGCCCAGCCTTTCGAACTCGCGGTGCTCGATGACTCGCAAGAGCTTAGCCTGCGCTTCCAGCGACAGATGCGCGATCTCATCCAGCACCAGAGTTCCGCGATGAGCTGCTTCCAGCCGGCCCGGCTTGGCCTCGGTGGCGCCGGTGAAGGCACCGCGCTCGTATCCAAACAACTCAGCCTCGAGCAGGTCGGCCGGGAGGGTCGCGCAATCAATCTTGACCAGCGGCTGTGCGGCCCGGGGTGAACGCGAATGAATGAACCATGCCAGCGCGTCTTTACCGGCGCCGGACTCGCCAGTCACCAGAACGTTCGCGTCAGTGGTGGCCACGCGCTCGGCGAGGTTAACCACCTCGCGCATCGCATCCGAAAACGCCACCATCTCGATCACTATTTTTGTCTCAAAGATCAGTTAGCGAACGCGGCTTGTCGCGCTCAGGTTGATCTGAAGCTTCAGATTTGAGATCTGACATCTCAGATCCGGGCTGCGACACGTCGATTCGACGCGCTTCGCGCCAAAGACGCTCGAGGTCGTAAAAGCGCCGCGCTTTGTCATCGAACACATGCACCACAAAATCACCATAGTCGACCAGGATCCATTCAGCGGTTTGATAGCCTTCGACGCGGGCCGCCCGCGTACCGCTATGCTTCAATCGTTCGACCACTTCATCGCTAATGGCCTGTACCTGCCGCCGGTTGGTCCCCGTAGCGATCACAAAAAAGTCCGTGAAGCTGGCGATATCGCGTAGATCCAGAACCGTCAGATTGAGAGCTTTTTTCTCCCAGGCGGCGTTAAGGGTCAGACGAATTCGCTCGTCAAAGTCCGACAGGTCACTGGTCGTAACGTGCGCGCCATTAGCCACGCGCGAGCCCAGCGCCGCCGCCTGGACTTCGGAAGTCAACGATTGATCTTTTAGTTTCTGACTCATCTAATTCTTATAGAGTTCGTATTTCTCAATGTAGTTCGCGACGGCCGCGGGCACCATCTGTCTTAGTTTTTTCCTGTCGCCGGCCCTTGTAGCCGCGCGAATCTCGGTTGCTGAAATATTTATCAGCGCGGCGTCCGTTAAAAACGTGCGAAAGCAGGTTTCGCTGTCGAGCACTACTGAAATTTCCCGCTGGCCCATTCCCCGAACATCGATGACTTGCGCGGATGCGATGGGAACTCTTTCGTTCAAATCATAACCGGGCCGGCTGACAACGATTAGGTCGCACATTCCCAGGAGTCTTTGCCATTCGTGCCACGTGGCAATCTCAGACCATGAATCGGCGCCGATCATGAAAAAGAGACGACGTTTGCCGCCCAATGCGCTCTGCATGCGCTCAATCGTATTGACCGCATATGGCCGTTCGGGCTCGTCCAGCTCGATGGTCGAGATTCTCAGACGCGCATCCTGCTGAGTGGCTAATGCGAGCATCGCAAACCTGTGAAACGCGGAGGAGATCGCCGACTTGTGCGGCGGCACACATGCCGGAACAAAAAGCACTTCCTCGAGTTCAAACAACTCCAGCACCTTGCGAGCCACCTCGAGATGGCCTGTGTGCACGGGATCGAACGTGCCTCCATAAATAGCTGCGCGCGGCAACGGCATCATCCAGGCGAAGATCCTTTTGCGCTACTCCTAACTACCAGGATCGAGTGTTTCCACTGCCGACCAGCAGCGCGTCGTCGGAGTCGAGCACCACCCGATCCGCCGCTTGCGCTCGCGTTTGCTCAATCTCATGTCCAACCGCGCTTATGAGTTCACGCACTCCGGCGCCTGTAACCGACGAGATGGCGAAGAATTTTCTTTCATCCTGTTGGGCCTGCCGGCGCAAACTCTCGAGACGATCGGGTTCGTCAAGCGCGTCCATTTTCGTCGCCACCACGATCTGCGGCCGATCCGCCAGGCGCTGATCATAAGCCGCCAGCTCGCGATTGATTACTTCGTAATCGCTTACCGGATCCCGGCCCGAAACCGAAGACATGTCGACCAGATGCAGCAAAAGCTTGGTCCGTTCAACGTGCCGCAGAAAACGATCTCCAAGTCCGTGGCCTTCGTGCGCGCCTTCGATCAATCCGGGAATGTCAGCAATTATGAACGTGCGAAAGTCTCCGAGATCGACGACGCCCAGATGTGGCTCAAGAGTGGTGAATGGGTAGTCAGCGATTTTCGGCCGCGCTGCCGAAACCGTCGAAATGAACGTCGATTTGCCCGCATTCGGATAACCAACCAGGCCGACATCAGCAAGCAGCTTTAACTCGAGCTGAAGTTCGAACTCTTCGCCCTCGCTGCCTTCCTGATGGTAACGCGGCGCACGATTTGTCGAGCTGGCAAAATGCGCGTTGCCGAAACCTCCGCGGCCACCATGCGCCGCCAGCCAGCGTTGGCCGTCGGCGTCACAGTCAAACAACAGTTCATTTGTTTGCGGATCAAATGCCTGTGTACCCACGGGGACGCGGACAATTACATCCGCGCCTTCTTTGCCCGAACGGTTACTGCCCTCTCCGTGCATACCGCGAGGAGCAACATGCAGCGGGTTGTAACGCAGATGCAGGAGCGTATTCAACGAAGCGTCGCCGACGATCCAGACGTCACCGCCGCGCCCCCCGTCGCCGCCCGAGGGCCCGCCGCGGGGAACGAATTTCTCGCGCCGAAAAGCAGTCACGCCGTTACCGCCGTGGCCACCTTCTACGCGAACTTTGACGCGATCGATGAACATACTGAAGATTCTTTGGCGAGATCCCTGGACTCTGCCGCGATTTCAAATTTCAGATCTGAAATTCGAGATTTCAAAATTTGCGATCAAATCAATCCTAAAATCAAAAATGCGAGCCCGCTCACCTAACCGTCCGTGCGGGCGTCGCATTTGAGTTGAATCCTTAGGTACAACTTCGATTTCTAAGATACCGGGGCGGCTGCTGTCTCTGCTGGGTACACGCTGATGAACTTGCCGGACCGGCCTTTTTCTTCAAACTTCACGACCCCATCTATCAAGGCGAACAACGTATCGTCCTTGCCGCGGCCTACGTTCTTGCCTGGCTTCCAACGAGTGCCGCGCTGGCGGGCCAGAATATTGCCGCCCAGCACGCGCTCACCCCCAAATTTCTTGAGGCCCAACCGCTGCGAATTCGAATCTCGTCCGTTCCGCGAGGAGCCTACACCTTTTTTATGAGCCATAATGCTATTTCCGATTCTTGATTTTCGATTGCCGATTGAAAGACATGCTCAAATCGGCAATTGTAAATTGGTGATCGGCAATCCCTTCTATCCAATTGAATCAATCTTTAGCGTCGTGTATCCCTGGCGATGACCCTGAGTCCTCTTGTAGTGCTTGCGGCGCTTTTTCTTGAAAACGATTATTTTAGGGGCGCGGCCGTGGTCGACGACCGTCGCAGTGACCTTCGCTCCTTCGACCTGGGGTGTGCCCACACGGGTTTCGTTACCGCCGCCTGTCGCCGCCAGCACTTCCAGCTCTATGGACGCTCCGACATCATGTTTTAGCGAAGGAACGCGGACAGTCGCACCTTTTTCCACGCTAAACTGTTTACCACCTGCCCTGATGATTGCAATTGACATAATCTTTCTACCTATCAGCGAGCCCAACTAATTACCGAAAAGTCGAGCATTATAAATTCACCCTGAGGCCCCAGTCAACGCGGCAGATGCCGTGCGGACGGCTCTCTCTCGGGTTCCATTACGGGCCAGGAAGTCTTCCATGAACCGCGTCGAGATGTTTCCCGCCTGAAAATCCGGATCATCCATGATCTTCAAGTGCAGCGGAATCGTGGTTTTGATCCCTTCTATTACCATTGCGTCCAGTGCGCGTCGCATGCGAGCAATTGCCAATTCCCGAGTCCGAGCGTGGACGATGACTTTTGCGATCATCGAATCATAGAACGGCGGGACGCGGTAACCGGGGTAGACATAAGTATCCAGGCGCACGCCCGGACCTCCCGGAAGATTGAAAGTCGTGATCGTTCCCGGCGAAGGCGTAAATGTGTCCGGACTCTCGGCGTTGATGCGGCACTCAATCGCGTGACCTACGATGATCACGTCGTCCTGCGTATAGCCAAGCGGCTCTCCTTCAGCAATCCGAATTTGGTTGCGCACTATATCCGTCAGCGTCACCATCTCAGTCACCGGATGCTCAACCTGAATGCGCGTATTCATTTCCATGAAATAGAAGCGCTGGTTCTCGTCGAGCAGAAACTCGAAGGTGCCGGCGCTGGAATAGCCGATCGCCTTGCATGCGTTCACCGCGACCTCGCCCATTTCCTGGCGCAGCTCCGGGGTCATCACCGGCGACGGAGCTTCTTCCAGGAGTTTCTGATGGCGCCGCTGGATTGAGCACTCACGCTCGCCGAGGTGGACGCACGCGCCATGCTCATCAGCCAGCACTTGAATCTCGATGTGCCGTGGACGCTCAACGAACCTCTCGATATAAACGTCGCCGTTCTTGAACGACGCCGCGGCTTCATTCGAAGCGGTCTCCAGCGCATGCCCCAGCTCTGCTTCCGAGCGCACGATGCGCATGCCCCGGCCGCCACCGCCGGCCGATGCTTTTACAATCACCGGAAAACCAATTTCACGGGCTATCTTGATCGCCTCATCCTCCGAATCCAACACTTCAGTGCTTCCCGGAGTAATAGGGACACCGGCCGCCTTCATCGCGCGCCGGGCTTCAACCTTGTCGCCCATCAACTGAATCACGCCGGGCCGCGGACCGATGAACTTGATGTTGCAGGCTTCGCAGATCTCGGCAAAATAGGCGGACTCAGCCAGGAACCCGTAACCCGGATGGATGGCGTCAACATTGAAAATCTCGGCGGCGCTGATGATGGCGGGAATGTTCAGGTAGCTCTGCGCTGAGGGCGCCGGTCCGATGCAGGCGGATTCGTCGGCGAAGCGTACATGCAGCGAGTCGCGGTCGACGTCGCTATGCACGGCAACCGTGCGAATGCCCATCTCTTTGCAGGTCCAGATAATCCGGCAGGCAATTTCGCCGCGATTGGCGATCAGAATCTTGCGAAATGGTCTGGAGCTGGTCATAACTAAAAACCGAAAGTCCAAGGCCCCGTGTCCAACGTAATCACGACGACCCGCTTTGGACTCTGGACTTGGACTTGAAACTACTGAGTCTTGATGCCGAAAAGCGGCTGGCCGTACTCTACTGCTTGCCCGTTTTCGACATAAATCTTGACCACTTCGCCGGCGGTCTCCGCCTGAATCTCATTCATTAGCTTCATGGCTTCGATAATGCACACCACGGTGTTGTGTTCAACCTCACTGCCAATCCGGACGAAGCTTTCCGCCGTCGGCGATGGCGAGCGATAAAAGGTCCCGACAATAGGCGAGGTGATAATGTGCAGATCCTGATCAACCGAGGCTGCCTCTTCCGCTTGGGCGCCTGGATGTGACGGAGCCGAAGTGGGAATACTTTGAACCGGACTACCGGTCTGCGCGCCGGCGACAATCTGCCTTTCAATTCCACCTGGAAGGAGCGTCTGGCTCGGATCTTCGCCAAAGCCGCCGCGACCAACTTTTATTCTAAATCCCTCGCGCTCGAGTTCGAAATTCGTCAGTCCGTTTTCGGTAATGAGGTCGATCAATTCCCTGAGCTCGTTCATATTGATCGACGCTTCGAGATGTCTGGGCTGATTGCGATGTCGCCGGCGCCCGCGATCACGTTCGCGCTGCCCGCGTTCCGCAGTCCGGTCGGTTGGCGACGGCACAACTTCCGCCTGCTTGTCTTCCTGATCGCTCATCGCCCTTTTGACTCCGATTGACATTGGACGCTCCTTGGTAACGGTCGCAGCCGGCCTATCGTATCCGGCTTCGTGCTTGGCGCCACTTAAAAGCAAGAGCCCCGATCGCGGCTATATTAGCCGATCGGGGCCCACCCAGAGAGTCTTCCTATTCCTCGTTTCCGGCTTCTTCGTTCTTATCCGCGGGGGTGTCCTTCGCTTTAGTCTCTTCCGCTTTCTTCTTCGGCGCGCCCTTGGTCCGCTTGCGCGCGCTGGCTTGAGCTTCTATTTCGCGCGCGTTGTCCACCAGCTCAATAATCGCGAGCTCCGCTCCGTCGCCGGTACGCCGGCCCAGCTTGATTATTCTGGTATAACCGCCCGGTCGATCCTTGAATCGCTCGCCCAACTCGTCAAACAAGCGGCGAATTGCAGCCACGCCGGCAGTTCGCGGCGGCGGAGTATGGCCCCGCTGGCTGCTCGCGGCGCGCCGGTAATTTCCCGCATGAAAGAAACCGGCAGCCTGGCGCCGCAGATGCAGTCCGCCGACTTCAGCTGTGTTGCCTTCCAGGCTGACTGCGCGGCGCGACAGGGTAATTGCCTTCTCAACGAACGGACGCAACTCCTTCGCTTTGGGCAGCGTGGTTACGATGCGATCGTCGCGCGAGTTGATCAGCGATGTCGCAAGGTTCCTGAGCATAGAGATGCGATGCTCTGTTGTCCGCCCGAGCTTCCGATGGGCCTTTAAATGACGCATGATCTTTTCGTCCTACTGCACGGCGACTTCAAAGTCGTCCTCATCGCTGCCGTCGTCCTCAATCTCGCCCCCGCCGGTCCCGGGAATCGGATTGCCTTGTTCGTCAAACTGCACGCCAAAATCCAGGCCCATACCGCGCAGAATGTCGCGAATCTCACCCAGGGATTTCTTGCCGAAGTTCTTGGTAGCCAGCATCTCGCGTTCCGACCGCTGCACTAAATCGCGAATGGTCTTGATCCCGGCGTTCTTCAGGCAGTTATAGGAACGCACTGAGAGCTCCAATTCATCCACCGAACGATCCAGTTGGTCGTTTCGCGGCAAAGGCGCTCGCTCTTGTTGCTGGTAACTGTAGTCTTCGGTGTCTTCCTCAAAGTTAATAAAGATCGCCATGTGATCCTTGATCAACTTTGCCGCCAGACCGATGGCGTCGTCGGGCTTGACTGAACCGTCTGTCCAGACTTCAATCGTCAACTTGTCGTATTCGGTGTTCTGCCCGAGGCGCGCGGCATCGACCGAGTAATTCACTTTCTTGACCGGCGTGTGCACCGAGTCAATTGGGATGTAACCCAGTGAGAGGTCCTCGTCAAAGTTTCGATCCGCAGACACGTAACCGCGGCCACGTTTCAGCCGCATTTCGATGTTCAGCGTGCCACCGTCGCTCAGAGTCGCGATATGCAGCGCGGGATCGAGCACCTCGACATCAGCATCTCCCTGAATATCACCCGCGGTGACTTCACCCGGACCCTTCCGCGAGATCGTCAAGGTCTTGGGCTCATTGCCGTGGAGCGTAAAAGGCACCTGCTTGAGGTTTAAGATCACGTCAGTGGCATCTTCGACCACGCCCTTGATCGAAGAGAACTCGTGCTCGACGCTTTCGATCTTAACCGCGGTAATGGCCGCGCCTTCGATCGAAGACAACAAGGCCCGGCGCAACGAATTGCCTACCGTCGTTCCAAAACCGCGTTCGAAAGGCTGAGCCGAAAACCGGCCATAGCGATCCGTCAAAGTCTCGCCGTCGGCCGCCAGGCGGCGCGGCATCTGAAAACCTGTCCAAAGATTATTTTGATCCATAACGTACCGTCAGAGAATTCGAGGAAAAGTTGTGCAGCCCGGAGCGCGTGCTTCGTAAACACCGCTCCAGGGCGCGCCGTATTATTTACTATAAAGTTCTACGATCAACTGCTCGTTAATCGAGCGATCGATTTCTTCACGCGTCGGCAAACCGCTAATGGTCGCGCTCATTTCCGCGCCGGCGGCTGAAATCCACGACGGGCGACCACGTCCGGCCGCCGTCTGCCATGCGCCTTCCACGTGAACATTCTTGCGGCTGGCGTCTTTGATAGCGACAACTTCACCGGGTTTCACCTGGTAGGACGGAATATCAACCTTGCGCCCGTTTACCAGCACATGCCCGTGATTCACCAGCTGACGCGCCTGGCGCCGCGAAGTCGAAAACCCGGCTCGATACACCGCGTTATCCAGCCGTCGCTCGAGCAAAAACAGAAGGTTCTCGCCAGTAATGCCTTTTTGGCGCGCCGCGCGTTCAAAGTAATTGCGAAATTGTCCTTCGAGAATAAAGTGGAAGGTTTGTAGCAACGGTCTCCCTTGAGGAAAAGTTTTGCGCCTTCGCGGCGGCACAGACGGCACACCGCATCTCTATACCTAGCCAAAAGTTTCTGCCTCCAGTCTAACTACAGACGGAAAAGTTTACAGGCCGCGCCTTCGCTGCTTCAAAATCTGAAATCTCAGATTTGAGATTTGAAATTCGAAACACGAGCCAGAGCCCTTCATCCTTTAGGTCAATACATTGTCGATTTCCAATTGCCGATTGCCAATTGACCCAATCACCAACTCAAAGTCGGCAATCGGAAATTGGAAATCGAAAATAACCTATACTCTGCGCCGCTTCGGCGGCCTACATCCGTTATGCGGAATTGGCGTAATGTCGCGGATCGCGGTAACACGAATTCCGGCATTGTTAATTGCGCGAATGGCTGATTCACGGCCACCCCCGGGACCCTTGACCCGCACCTCGCACTGCTGCATACCGGCCTCAGTCGCTCTCTTGGCTGCCTCATACGCCGCCTGCTGGGCAGCAAAGGGTGTGCCCTTGCGTGAACCGCGAAATCCACGCGCACCCGAGGACGATTGTGCAATCAAGTTACCCTCGAGATCGGTGATCGAGATCATCGTGTTATTGAACGACGCCGCGATGTAAGCGATCCCAACGGGGATATTCTTCTTCTCTTTCTTGCGAAAGACCTTCTTCTTTCCAGCGGTGGTAGCTTTTGCCATATGAAATTATTTCTTGCCCGGCGCCTTCTTTTTCGCGATAGTGGCCCGCCTTGGCCCTTTGCGGGTACGCGCGTTGGTGTGCGTTCGCTGTCCGCGCACCGGCAGTCCGCGCCGATGCCGCAAGCCACGATAGGCGCCAATGTCCATCAATCGCTTGATGTCCATCTGGACGCGCTTGCGCAGATCACCTTCGATCTCGCCCTGGATGTCAATCACCGCGCGGATCCGGCTCAGATCTTCCTCGCTCAGATCTCTGATCTTGATATCGCGATTTACCTTTGCCTCATTGAGGATCGACGTCGAACGAGATCTGCCGATTCCGTAAATGTATGTAAGGCCGATCTCTGCGCGCTTATTGGGCGGAAGATCTACCCCTGCAACACGAGCCATTTATTTCTTTTCTCCCGACAACTGAAGACTGCGGCTAACCACCAGCAGCCTCCGGTTTATTCATTTCTGTCGCTGCTTGTGCTTGGGATTGACACAGATAACACGCACCACTCCCTTGCGGTGAATCACCTTGCACTTGTCACAAATCTTTTTGACGGACGAACGTACCTTCATTACACACTCTCGATCTCATTTATACCGGTAAGTTATACGACCGCGATTCAAATCGTAAGGCGATAACTCCACCAACACCCGATCACCGGGAAGAATTCTAATGAAATGCTTACGCATCTTGCCTGAGATGTGCGCCAGCACCTGGTGCTGGGTCTCCTCAAGCTCGACTCGAAACATTGCGTTCGGCAGCGTTTCGAGGACTTTAGCCATGACCTCTATCGCCTCTTCCTTCACCATACAGACACAGGAGCGCTATTTCCTACGCTGGCAAACTGCACATGGTAGCATGGCCCTCACGCGATCGCCAAACCGCGCGAAATTTCAGGACACCCCTGCCAATTCCGCCTGCGGGGTGGTCACCCTAACCAAAGTCAACACTTCCGGTCCTTGCTCAGTGATTGCGATCGTGTGCTCAGCGTGCGCGCTGGCCTGACCGTCAATCGTTACCACCGTCCAACCGTCCTTCAGGGTCTTTGTTTGCTGCACTCCCAAATTGATCATGGGTTCGACCGCGAACACATAGCCGTTCTTAATCTTCGGGCCTTTACCCGGCTTTCCATAGTTGGGAATCTGCGGATCTTCGTGCATACGCCGCCCGATGCCGTGACCGACATAGTCACGCACCACGGAATAGCCATGTGCTTCCGCATGCGATTGGACTGCCCAGCCGATGTCACCCAGGTGATTCCCGGCGCGGCACTGTTCGATCGCCCGATCGAGACATTCTTCGGTAACCCTGATTAACTTGATCCGCTCTTCGCTGACCTTCCCGATCGGAACCGTGGCAGCCGTGTCTCCCACAAATCCGTCGAGTGTGACGCCGACGTCTATCGAGAAAATGTCGCCTTCCTGCAACTTGTAATCTGAAGGAAACCCGTGCACAACTTGCTCGTTGACCGAAGCACAAATCGAAAAAGGAAATCCGTTATAGCCTTTGAAGGTCGGCTGTGCGCCCGCATCGCGGATCATCTTCTCGGCGGCGGCATCGACTTCAATCGTAGTCAGGCCGGGCTCGACCATCGCCTTTAACTCTCGTAAGACTTGACCCACGAGCTGGCCTGAGGCCCGCATCTTTTCGATCTCTTTTTGGGACTTTCCGATAATCATTTACGGTGCACAAGCCTTAAAACGTCTTCCTCAATCCGCGGGATTGGCCCGCACGACCTCGTTATTCAAAATCCTCTCAATGTCGGCGTAAATTTCTTCCGGCGATTGAGTCCCGTCTACCCGGTGCAAGCGTCGAGTGCGCTGATAGTAATCCAGCAACGGAGCGGTCTTGTGTTCATAGGTTTCCAATCGCACTCGAACATTTTCGACCGTGTCATCAGCCCGCTGTTCCAATATTGCCTCCGGATGGACGTCGCACCGCCCTTCAACCTTTGGAGGACGAAAATGAGTATTGTAGATTTCTTTACAAATCGGGCAAATACGCCGGCCGGTCATCCGTTTTTCCAAAAGCTCACGCGGCACGTCGATCAGGATCGCGCTCAGTTTCTTGCGCTGCCGCGCGGCCAACTCCTCGAGCATTTCGGCTTGGGCCGCAGTCCGCGGGAATCCGTCAAGGATGTAACCCTTGCGGCAATCTTCTCTCGCCGTGCGGTCCTCGACTACTCGAACCACCAGTTCGTCAGGAATCAATTCACCCGCCTGCTGGATCACGCGCACTTCCTCGGCTAGCGGGGTTTTCGTCTCAGCCAGAGCGCGAAACATATCGCCAGTGGAAATCTGCGGCAACCCCAGACGTTGTTGCAGCAAACGCGCCTGCGTGCCTTTGCCGGCACCCGGCGCGCCCATCAGAACGATGATCTTGGACATAAGTAACTGCCGCCTGGCAATGGCCAATTTCTAATTGTTCCACGATCGTGGAAAGCGATTTCAATTGGCAATTGGAATTCGGCAATCGAAAATATTTCAGGCTCTGCGCCCGCGCAGTCTTCCACCGCCACCCAGAAAGCCCTCGTAGTTACGCATTACCAGTTGTGCTTCAATCTGCGCCACGGTATCCATAGCTACGCCCACCAGAATCAGCAGCGATGTTCCGCCGAAATAGAATTGATAACCCATGCCCGTGGGAATCCATTGAAATCCAGGCGTGGTGCTGACAAACGAATCGAGGAACGTACCGATGAGCGGTAAGCGCGCCACTTTGAATCCGCTCAGCATGAACTGCGGGAAAAACGCAACCATCGCCAGATAGACGGCGCCTACGGTAGTCAGGCGGGTCAGAATCGTGTTCAGGTATTCAGCGGTGGCCCGCCCGGGTCGAATCCCCGGCATAAATCCGCCGTGCTTGCGCAGGTTATCGGCGACTTCTTCCACGTTGAAGACAATCGACACATAGAAAAAAGTGAAGAACACGATCAACGTTAGAAAGATCAATTCATAGTAAGGATCGCTCGCGTGAAAGACCTGAAAAAACGTAAAGATCTTGCCATACCAATTGGCTGGATTCTTGGGTGGAAAGGCTGAGAAGAGGCTTTGAGGCATCGACAAAACCGAGGACGCAAAAATGACCGGAATCACGCCGCCCATGTTCAGCTTCAAAGGCATTGTCGTTTGCTGTCCGCCAACCAATTGACGCCCGACGTGCCGCTTGGCATAACTGACGGGAATCTTTCGCCGGGCCGCCTCGACAAACACGATGAAAGCGATAATCGCCACCAGCGCCACCACCAGTGCGATTACTCCCAGGATTTCCAGAGTGTCGCCGCCGCTAACGCGGCCCATCACTTGTTGCACGCCACGCGGCAATCCGATCACAATGCCGGCAAAAATCAACAGGGAGATTCCGTTTCCTACGCCGCGCTCAGTAATCTGCTCGCCCAGCCACATCACAAAGATGGTTCCCGTCGTCAGCGTCAGCACGGTCGTTAGCAGAAAGCCCCAGGTGTTGGCGCCGACCCCATTGATTTGCAGCCAATGGGCCACAAAGGTTGTCTGCAAACCACCCAGCGCCACCGTCAGATAACGGGTCCACTGATTGATCTTCTGCCGACCCATCTCGCCTTCTTCCTGCAATTTCTTCAATTGCGGCGAGACCACGGTCATCAGTTGCAGAATAATCGACGAGGTGATGTAAGGAGTCACACCCAGCGCGAAGACCGAAATCAGACGGAAGTTTCCACCTGAGAAGAGATCAAGCACCCCCAGCAGCGTGCCGCTGACGTCGTGCCAAACCTGATCCAAACGGGCCTTATTAATACCGGGAGCAGAAACGTGAGCGCCGAGACGATAGACCGCCAGAATGCCCAGAGTGAACAGAATCCGCCTGCGCAGATCCGGCACATTGAACATATTGCGAACGGCAGCTAGAAACTTTTCCATAGAATAGTGTGCTTTGAACTTTGTTCTTCGTACTTTGAAATTGCGCTACTTAGCCTAACAGATCCGATCAAAGCACCAAGATCAAAGTACGGCCGCATTGGAGCAGAGCTCCTATTCAATTACCGTAACGGTGCCGCCGGCCTTTTCAATCTTCTCGCGCGCGCTCCTGGTAAAGCGGTGGGCCGAAACTTTCAGCGACTTGGAAACCTCGCCATTCCCCAGGACTACGATGTCGTGTTTGGCTTTCTTGATGATGCCGCGGTGATGCATAACTTCGGGTGTTATTTCATCGTCTGCCGCAAACTGTTTTTCCAAAGCGGCCAGGCTGACTTCAATCCACTTCTTCTTGAAGATATTCGTAAAGCCCCGTTTGGGTAAACGGCGATGCAGCGGCATCTGGCCGCCTTCGAAACCGATCTTCATGGAATAGCCGGAGCGCGACTTCTGTCCTTTTTCCCCGCGGCCGGAAGTCTTACCCAGTCCGGTGCCGGGCCCGCGCCCGAGACGTTTCTTCCGATGGGTCGAACCCTTGGCCGGGTGTAGATTATTTAGTGATAAGGCCATTTCCAATTTCCGATTTCAATTGCCAATTTAGTTTTGCCATTGCGTCAGTCCCAATCGAAAATCGGCAATTGGCAATTGGCAATTGGCAATTACTCGATGATCCGAATTAAGTGCGGCACCTTCGAGACCGCACCCCGCATCGACGCCGTGTCCGGCCGCTCGACGATTTGGTTCAGCTTCGTCAATCCGAGGCTGCGAACGATTTCCTTCTGCTTGACCGGGCATGCGATCGTACTACGGTAATACTGAATCCGAATTTTGGCCGGCTCGGCAGTTGTGCTCTTTACTTTCCTGGGCATATCGTTCCTCGAACGGACTATCGCAATTAAAGTTCTTCAACCTGTTTGCCGCGCAAGCGCGCCACCTCGAAAGGATCTTTCATCTTCAGCAGACCATCAAACGTCGCGCGCACTACGTTATGCGGGTTAGTGGAACCGAGAACTTTTGTGCGCACGTCGTGAACGCCCGCGGCTCGCATCACGGCGCGCACGGCGCCCCCGGCAATCACGCCGGTTCCGGGCGACGCTGGCTTCATCATTACCCGCCCCGCACCAAATTTGCCGATTAACTGATGCGGCAGAGTGTTCTCAATCAACGGAACTCGAATCAGACTCTTCTTCGCGGCTTCAACCGCTTTCTTGATCGCCAGCGGTACTTCGCGCGCCTTGCCGGTGCCAAAGCCGACGTGGCCCGATTCGTCTCCGACGACAACCAGGGCCGCAAATGACAGATTCTTTCCGCCCTTCACGACCTTAGTAACCCGATTGATCGAGATAACCTGATCTTTCAGGTCAAGTCCTTGAGCTAATATTCGCTGCCTGGGTTGTCTCATCTCTCTTCTTTCACACTCGTTCCCTTATCCTTGGCTTTGGAACGTTTTGGTTTCGCTGGCGCTTCCGCTTCGTTGGCGCCGGAAACTTCCGGGGCCGCTGCTTCAGCATCTGCGGCTTCGACCTCAACGACCTCGTCTTTGTTAAGCCCGGAAGCGCGCGCTGCGTCAGTCAAGGCTCTGACCCGGCCGTGATAAAGATAGCCGCCGCGATCGAAAACTACACGGTCGACTCCAGCGGCCAGCGCGCGTTCGGCGATCGTTTTTCCCACTAGTTTCGCCGCTTCGACGTTGCCGCCGGTCTTGGCCGCCAGAGTCTTTTCGGTCGTTGACGCGGCCGCGATAGTCCGGGCCTTCTCGTCATCGATTATCTGGGCGTAAATGTGATTCAAGCTGCGGTAGATCGCCAGCCGCGGGCGCTCAGTTGTACCACGAACTTTGCGCCGGATGCGCCGGTGAACCGCGTTGCGAACCTCTGCTCTGATTCTCTTAGCCATTTCTAACTCAACTATTTGCCCGTCTTGCCCGGCTTCAATTTCAGCGGCACATCGGCATAACGCACGCCCTTGCCCTTGTAGGCGTCCGGCTTTCGCAGCTTATGCATTTCCGCGCACACTTGCCCGAGTCTCTGTTTGTCTATTCCGGAAACGGTCAGCGTTGTCTGATACTGCTGAATGCTTCCCTTGGTTGTCATACGCTCAGCCTTGGCTTCGATCCCCTCCGGCAAAGGAAACTCGATCGGATGCGAGTAACCCAGCGCGAAGACAATTTTGCGGCTCTGCACGTCGGCCTTGTAACCCACGCCGACGACGTCCATTTGCATGGAAAATCCTTCGGTGACTCCACGCACCGCGTTGTTCGCCAGGGCCCGTGCTAAACCATGTAGCGCCGCCTGTTCGTTCGACGCCCGCTCGGCGATCAGCTCTTCACCCTCAAGCTTGAAAGTAATTCCATTGGGAATCGGAGTCTTGAGCAAGCCCTTCGCGCCCTTCACCTCCAGCTCGCCGGCATGAATGGCTACTGTGACGCCTTTGGGAATCGTGATCGGTTTTTTTCCAATACGAGACATAACGTTATTGATTCATTTCCACATTCAATCATTGATTCAATGCGCCAATGACCAAATGGTTCAATTTCTCTTAGTAGATTTCAGCCAGCAACTCTCCGCCGACATTTTCCTTCCGCGCCGTCTTGCCGCTCATCAACCCGCGCGACGTGGAAACGATATTCACACCATAACCCCCCAGCACCCGCGGAATCTGATGCGAGCCGACATAGACGCGCCGGCCCGGCCGCGACACGCGTGCCAGATACGTAATCGAAGAAGTGCCCCGCGCATCGTAGCGCAGAAAAATGCGGACTACCTTCTTCGGGCCTTCGCCTTTGACGACGAAGTTATTGATATAGCCTTCCTCTTTGAGGATGCGGGCGATTTCCAGCTTCAATTTCGACGCCGGGATATCGACGCGCGAGTGTTTGGCGGAAACGGCATTCCGAATTCGCGCCAACATGTCGGCAATAGGATCAGTCATTCCTTAACTCCATAAAGATGTCCGTTGTCGGTGGTTAGTAGTCAGTTGTTTGCCCTTCCCGAGCTGTTGCGCTTACAACGCAAACCCGCCACTGACTACTGACCATTGATTACCGACAAACTACCAACTCGATTTCACCACGCCGGGAATTTGTCCCTGCAGCGCCAACTCGCGAAAGCAAATCCGGCACAAATGAAACTTGCGCAGATAAGCGCGCGGGCGCCCGCACCTCTTACAACGGGTGTACGCCCGGGACGAAAACTTCGGCTTGCGATTCGCTTTCGCGATTAATGATTTCTTTGCCATATCAACCCAGATATCAGAGGTCAGAAATCAGAGATCAGATTTAGAGTCCGGAGAGCCGACCTCTGGCCTCCAACTTCTGATCTCTGCCTTATTGCCTGAACGGCATCCCCAACGCTTTCAGCAGCGCACGGGCCTGGTCGTCGTCGCGTGCCGAAGTCACAATCGAAATATTCAGTCCGCGCATCTTGTCGACCTTATTGAAATCTATCTCCGGAAAGATCAACTGCTCGCGAATCCCCACAGTGTAATTCCCCCGGCCGTCAAAGGCCTTCGGCGACACCCCGCGAAAATCTCGCACGCGCGGCAGGGCCACCGATACCAGGCGATCGAAGAACTCGTACATATGCTCGCCCCGCAACGTGACCATCACGCCGATGGGCATGCCCTGTCGCAACTTGAAACTGGCAATCGACTTTTTGGCTTTCGTGATCACCGGCTTTTGTCCGGCAATCGCTCGCAGCTCTTCCACCGCCGTGTCGAGAATCTTGGCGTTGGCGACGGCCTCTCCCATGCCCATATTCAGGACGATCTTGGTCAGGCGCGGCACGGCCATGGGATTCTCAATCCCGAACTCTTTGGCAATCGCCGGGGCCACTTCCTTTTGATAGCGCTCTTTCAGTCTAGCCATAGTCTTTGGCCGACAAACTTCAGTTTGTCGTGATCTTTCGTCTCAGATACTCTGCGACAAACTAAGCTTGTCGCACTCATTTTTCCAGAGAGTGCCCGCTACTGGCGGCCACCCTGAGCTTTGTTCCGTCGCCTTCGATCTTGTAACGGACCCGCGAAGGCTTGCCTGATTGCGGATCCACGATCTGCACGTTCGAGATGTCGATCCAGGCTTCCTTGTCAATAATCCCACCGCCGCGATTTCCCGCCGGCTTCTGATGCCGCTTGATCATCCCCGCGCCTTCGACTTTGACTTTGCCACGGAGCGGCGCTACGGCCAGCACCCGGCCGCGCTTGCCCTTATCGCGTCCGGCCATCAGGACCACCTGATCGTTCTTTCTTATTTTCACTCGCTTGCTGGCTTTCACAATCAGATAACCTCCGGCGCCAATGAAACGATCTTCATATAGTTCTTGTCGCGTAGTTCGCGCGCAACCGGCCCGAAAACGCGCGTCCCGATTGGCGTCCCATCTTCTTTGATCAGCACGGCCGCGTTCTGATCGAAGCGAATGTAGGTGCCGTCGCGCCGCCGCACTTCCTTACGGGTCCGGACGATCACGGCGTCCTGCACGGTACCCTTTTTGATGGTCCCATCCGGCGAGGCTTCTTTCACGGTGACCTTGATCCGATCGCCGAGCCCGGCAATCGCCCCGGTCGCGCCGCCGATGCCCATGATCATCTCGACGCGTCGCGCCCCTGAATTGTCAGCGACCTCCAGAGAGGTCTGCATTTGAATCATGATTTAATTTCCGAATGCCAATTTCCAACTGCCAATTTGCGCTCATTCATATTGAGCCGAATAAGGCCATCTCAAACGCCGAACAAATCGGCAATCGTAAATCGGCAATGCCCTACTTCGCGGCTTTCTGCACAATTTCCACTACTCGCCAGCGCTTACGCGCCGAAAGCGGGCGGGTCTCCACGATGCGCACCCGGTCGCCGGTGGTTGAACCCAAATCATCGTGCGCCATGAACTTCGAAGTCCGCCGCACGTAGCGACGATATTTTCGGTGCAGCACCAGACGATCAACCCGCACTACGACCGTCTTCTGCATTTTGTCGGACGAGACGATCCCGACCTTTTGCACGCGATTACCACGAACTCGCGCGGATTTCACCGCATTGCCGGCTCCGGCGACTCCCGCCGGCGCCACCTGCGTAGTGTCGACCGCGGCTTGCGAAACACTTCGGGTGGTCGATTCTCCGTCGTCGGCAGGCGCCGCTTCCGCACTCACCTCAACGGCGTTAGTTTCCTCGCTCGAGACGGGCTCAACCGCTTCTTCCTTCTTTTTCCTTCTAAACATTTGTTACTCGTATCCGCTATCCATTCGCCGGCTAACCGAAAAACGCCGGACGTTATTTACCAGCTTGAATCTCTCGCTGTCGCACCATTGTGCGCAGGCGCGCGAGTGACTTCTTTTCCTGGCGCATCTTCTTGATGGCATCGACTTCGCCGAGTGCCAACTTGAAGTTCAATCGAAACAGAGACTCTTTCAACCGCGCCTCTTCAGCCTGCAGGTCTTCACCTTGCATGTCCCGATACTTATCAACCTCTTCTCGTCTTTTCATAGCTCTTGCTTTTGTCCGACAGACTTCAGTTTTTCGATACTCACATGTGACGACAAACTAAGGTTTGTCGGACTAAAGGGCTCCGCCCTCCTGCTCGGCGCGCGTCACGAATTTGGTCTTGACCGGCAACTTTTGCGACGCCAACTTCATCGCGTCACGGGCCGTCTTCTCGTCCACGCCTTCGATCTCGTAAAGAATTCTTCCCGGCTTGACCACGGCCACCCAGTACTCGGGTGCACCTTTCCCCTTGCCCATACGAGTTTCAGCCGGCTTTTTTGTGACCGGCTTATCGGGAAACATGCGAATCCAGATCTTCCCGCCGCGCTTGATGTGTCGAGTCATGGCAATGCGCGCGGCTTCGATCTGGCGATCAGTGATCCAGGCCGCCTCGAGCGTTTTCAATCCGTACTCGCCAAAGCTGATCATGCTGCCGCGGGTGGCCAGGCCTGTCATTCGACCGCGCATCTGCTTGCGATGCTTAACTTTTTTCGGCATCAACATGGCGACTTATCTCTCCGTCCTCTCGCGATCTCGGCGCGGACGCTGCGGACGTGGCCGGCCTTCGCGCTGTCCGGGCCGCGTATCATTAATCGGGTCGGTGCCGGTCCCGCGCGCCATGGCCGCGTTCGGATCCAGAATTATGCCGCGATAGATCCAAACCTTTACTCCGATCACCCCGAAAGTCGTGTGCGCTTCCGCGAAACCATAGTCAACATCCGAACGCAAAGTATGCAGCGGCAATTGACCTTGCAGGTGCCACTCACTCCGCGCAATTTCAGCCCCATTCAAGCGACCGCTGACTTTCACTTTGATTCCCTGCGCGCCAAATCGGAGTGACTCTTCCACGGCTTTTCTCATGGCGCGGCGAAACGCAATCCGCTTCTCGAGTTGGGCGCCAATCTTCTCTGCTTGCAACTGCGCGTTGAGTTCCGGCTTATGAATCTCCTGAATTGAAACCAGCACTTCTCGGCCGGTGCGCGAAGAGATGTCACCTTTCAGCTTATCAATCTCTGAGCCCTTCCGTCCGATGATGATGCCCGGCCGCGATGTATAGATGATGATCTTCAAACGGTTCGCCGCGCGCTCGACGTCCACGTGCGAAACACCCGCGCCGGTAAAGCGCCGCTTCAACTCGGCCTTTAGCTTCAGATCTTCTATCAAAAAGTCGCCGTACTGCTTCTTCGCAAACCAGTGCGAATGCCAGTCCTTGTTATACCCGAGGCGAAAACCGTATGGATGAACTTTTTGGCCCACTTATTTCTCCACTTTTGAAATCTCTGATCTCAAACTGAGATTCGAAATCTTCGTCACTATCAACGTAATCTCTGCTTTTCAAGGGCCCGGATTCGATGTCCGAGTCTGAAGAAAAGAGATTGAAATTTATTCCCCTGCCTTCTTACGCCCTGCCGTCTTACCTGGTTTCGACGCAGCCTTAGCTGCCTTTTTCTCGCCCTTTGCTTCCGGCTTGGGTGCAGCGGTTTTCTTCTCGCCGCCTTCAGCTTCTGTCTTAGGTCCCACACGCTTGGCGCGAGGTGCGGCCGCGGCCCCACCGCGCTTTGCTCGCTTGCTGGCCGCCGGCGTCGCCTTCTCAGCAAAGTTACCCGCCGTCTTGGCCTCGCCCTGCTTGTCACTGGAAACCAGAATCGTGACATGGCAAAAGTGCCGCCGCTCGCGGAATGCCCGCCCCTGTGGTGCGGGCCGCATGCGGCTGCGATTCTTGGTCGGTCCACGATCTACGAACGCAGCCTTCAACCAGAGCTCATCTGGATCAACGGCTATATTCGCTTTCTCGGCTGCCTCATTCGCATTAGCGATCGCCGACTTGACGCATTTCTCTATACCCAGCGATGCCCGCTTGTTGGAATAACGCAGAATCGCCAGGGCCTGATTGACGTTCTTGCCCCGGATCATATCGATCACCAGACGCGCCTTTTGCGCCGATCCGCGGAGATATTTTGCGCTTGCTCTTGCTTCCATCTTCTTTGCTCTATATAGCTCGTGTAGGTCCTATGTGGCCTAGACTAACTTGCCGGCGGCGGCGCTGAACTTCCCGACGCTCCGGACATCTTCGCAGTCTTTTCCGACTTCTCGGCCTTAGTTCCGGAGTGCCCCTTAAACGTGCGCGTCGGTGAAAACTCTCCCAGCTTATGACCGACCATGTTCTCGGTGATGTAAATCGGAATGTGCCGCTTACCGTTGTGAACGCCAAACGTCATGCCTACCATCTCGGGCGTAATCGTCGAACGTCGCGACCAGGTGCGAATCACCTGCGGTCTTTGCGACCCGGCGCGAATCCGCTCCACAACCTTCTGAATGCCTTTGTCGACCCAGGCGCCTTTTTTTACTGAACGTGGCATGCTTCAATTTCCTCGTCGATCCATTTCTTCATTGAGTCAATGACTTAATGAATCAATGAACCGATTACTTGACTCTCCGATCCCTCACAATCATCTTCTTCGTACGCTTATTCCGGCGTGTCTTGTATCCGCGTGTCGGCTGCCCCCAGGGCGTTACCGGATTGCGCCCGCCAGACGTCTTGCCTTCTCCGCCACCATGCGGATGGTCAACCGGATTCATCGCCACGCCGCGTACGTGCGGTCGGATACCGCGCCAGCGGGTGCGGCCGGCTTTGCCCAAAGAGATATTTTCGTGCTCGACATTCCCAACCTGTCCGACTGTGGCCCGGCATTCAACCGGCACTCGCCGTACTTCGCCCGAAGGCATGCGCAACTGCGCGTAAGCACCCTCCTTGGCCAACAACTGAGCGAAGGATCCGGCAGCGCGCGCCATCTGCCCGCCTTTGCCGGGACGCATTTCAATATTGTGAATCTGCGTACCCAGAGGGATGTTGCGAATCGGCAAAGTATTTCCGGGAAGAATGTCCGCGTCCTCTCCGCTGGTGATCGTCTTTCCCACTTCCAGGCCGGCCGGAGCGATAATATAACGCTTCTCGCCGTCGACATATGAAACCAGCGCAATATTGGAAGAGCGATTCGGATCGTATTCGATCTGAGTAATCCGGCCCGGCACACCATCCTTGTCGCGCTTGAAATCGATTATGCGATAGAAGCGCTTGTGACCGCCGCCCCGCCGCCGCACGGTGATGCGGCCGTCATTATTCCGACCCGAGATGCGCGTCTTCGGTTCGAGCAGGGACTTTTCCGGCACTGCGCCCGCAGTCAGCTCGTCCTTCGTCAGATAAGTCTGATAACGACGGGCTGGCGATGTCGGTGTTAGTTTCTTGATGCCCATAAACTATTGATTCATTCGTTCATTTTGTCATTGAGTCATTGAGTCAGTGATTCAATGAATCAATTTTCAAATCGCTTCGCCGTAGTCAACTGGCTTCTCGCCGTGTTTCAGCGTCACGTATGCCTTTTTCCAGGAAGGCTTGCGGCCTTCGTGCCGTCCACGACGGGCCATCTTGCCGAGAAAGTTGGCGGTGTGCACATCTTCAACCTTGACCTGAAAAATCGACTCGACCGCCTTCTTAATCTCCGGCTTGGTCGCGCGACGATCGACCCGAAAGGTCAGCAACTGACGCCGATCCTGCGTCTCTTCTTTGGCCACCAGCGCTTTTTCCGTGATGACCGGCGACTTGATTACGTCCCAAACGGTTCGCATTGGTTAAACCTGAACCCCTCTGTCCCTCGATATGCGGCGCGCCGGTCTGGCCGCTTCGCCTTCGCTCGAGTGTGATTGATAGCGCTCTTCTTCGTTGTCGCGGGCTCGCGGCTGCAGGATGCCGGTCAATTCCTCAACCGAGCTCGGTGTCAGCACCAGCGTCTGATGATTAATCAGATCGTAGATGTTCACCCCATAGCTGTTGACCACCTTGGCGGTCTGCACGTTACGCGAGGCCAGCATCAACTTGGTATTCTTCAACGAATCGACAATCAAAGTCTTTCCGCTCACCTTCAAACTGCCCAGCACCTTGATAAATTCCTTGGTTTTTCCCTGATCGAACTTCCATTCGTCCACGATGATCAGATTGCCTTCGCGCAAACGCTCAGAAAGCGCCGAGCACATAGCCCTCTTCCTCATCTTCTTGGGCAGGTTATACGACCAGTCCCGCGGTTGTGGTCCGTGCGCATTGCCGCCACCCTTCCACAACGGCGATCGCAAACTCGCAATGCGCGCCCGCCCGGTGCCCTTCTGCTTCCAGAGCTTTCGCCCTGAGCCGGAAACATCGCCGCGCGTCTTTGTTGCGGAAGTGCCGGCGCGCCGATTAGCCAGAAAACTGCGCACCGCTTCGTGAATCAACGGCTCATTGAGGGCCACGCTGAACACAGCGTCAACCAACTCGATCTCGCCAACTTCCGCGCTGCTCAAGTCTTTGATTTTGACCGTTGGCATAATCGAACCTCCGCTTCAGATACAAGACTCTCGGTCTGTATCTCGCTATCTCTTCGCCTGTCTGGCCGCCTTCTTCACTACCACAACGGTGCCATTCGCACCCGGCACTGCGCCGCGAATCATCAAAAGGTTATTCTCTGCATCCACCCGAGCGACCGTCAAACGCTTTATCGTCACTCGTTCATCACCCATGTGGCCCGAAGATCGCATGCCCTTGATGACTCTGGACGGATAGGCCGACTGGCCAATCGATCCGGGCGCGCGCACGTTCATTGAGCCGTGCGACTCGGGACCGCGATTAAAATTATGACGCTTGATCGTCCCCGCGAACCCGCGGCCCTTTGACTTGCCGACTACCTCTACGATATCGCCGTCTGAGAACTGATCTACCAGAATCTTATCGCCTACGTTGGTGCTGTCATCGGAAACCTCGAGGCGAAACTCTTTCAAGACTCGAGTCGGTGGAACGCCGCCACCAGTCTTCTCAAAGTGGCCGCGCATCGGCTTGTTAACATTCTTCATTCTGATCGGGCGCTCTTCCACCAAACCAATCTGCACCGCATCGTAACCATCGCGGCCGCCGGCGGTTTTCTTCTGCACCACGACGCATGGGCCCGCTTTGATCACGGTTACCGGAGTGACCGTGCCATCGGGCGCGAACAACTGCGTCATCCCAACTTTCTTGCCGATGATTCCGTTAATCATTTTCGATTTCCAATTGTCGATTGCCGATCGAGTGATTCAGTTTTTCCGAAGCGCCGATTGGAGATCGGCAATCGGAAATCGGCAATGCCTTAGCTTTTCCCAAACGCCTTAATTTCCACGTCCACACCAGCCGGCAAATCCAGCTTCATCAGCGCATCGACCGTCTGCGGAGTAGGATCGAGAATATCCATTAAGCGCTTATGTGTTCTGATCTCGAACTGCTCGCGCGATTTTTTGTCGACGTGCGGTGAACGCAGAACGGTCCACTTGTTTTTGACCGTTGGCAGCGGAATTGGGCCGGCCACGCGTGCCCCGGTGCGTTTCGCGGTCTCGACGATTTCAGTCGTGGACTGATCCAGGACTCGATGATCGTAAGCCTTCAGCCTGATTCTTATTTTTTCGTTCAGCATTTTATGTAGGACCTATAGGACTTATTCCACTACCTCGGAAACGGTACCAGCGCCCACCGTTCTGCCACCTTCACGAATCGCGAAGCGCAAACCTTTTTCCATCGCGATCGGCGCAATCAGTTCGATGTTCATCTCCACGTTGTCG
>WNFS01000194.1_pt1 | contig 69569 bp, 70 predicted proteins | sample 5400141 | NCBI WGS metagenome assembly WNFS01 (sample SAMN13153358, study PRJNA577476) | soil metagenome | isolation source: 60 cm saprolite under Madrone tree | place: USA:California | collected 2016-06-14 | reverse complement strand
GGTGTCAGAAGCCCTCCTCAAGATCGGCCTGTGCCAGCGCGCCCTTGGCGATGCCGCGGCGGCCAGAGCCGCGTGGGAGCAAGTGATCAAGCAGTTTCCGAAGACGGAGGCGGCCCGTCAGGCACGCACGCTCCTCGCATCGAGGACAGGCGGCCCTCGCTAGGCGGTTTGACGGGGCTGGCGCGGCTCTCTGCTATACTGATTTTCACTCCGTCGAGCAGACGGAAAAATACATGAGAACCCTTCGCGAGCGTATGCATTCAGAGACAGGGCGCGCGTGCGAGCACATCGCGCTCGGTGATGCACGCTATCCCGAGAATCTGCGCGAGATCACCACGCCGCCGGAGCGACTCTATGTGCGCGGCAGCATTGCCGAGGACGACGCTCTCGCGGTGGCCATCGTGGGCTCCCGCGCGGCCACCTCCTATGGTCTCGCGGTGGCCGAGCGCCTCGCCGCTGATCTGGCCGCGCGCGGCGTGACGGTGGTGAGCGGACTGGCCCGCGGCATCGACAGCGCCGCCCATCGTGGTGCCCTCCGCGCGGGCGGCCGGACGATCGCCGTTCTTGGCTCCGGGGTGGACGTGATCTACCCGCCCGAGCACAGGCGTCTCGCCGGCGAGATCGAGTCGCACGGGGCGGTAGTCTCACAGTTCGCGCCGGGCACGCGTCCGCTCTCCGGACACTTCCCGGCACGTAACCGGGTGATCGCCGGCCTCGCCCTCGCCGTGGTGGTCGTGGAGGCTACGGAGAAGAGCGGCTCGCTGATCACCGCGGGCCTCGCAGGAGAGATGGGGCGCGAAGTGATGGCCGTGCCCGGTCTCCTGACGAGCGCGCAGAGCGTGGGCGCCCATCGGCTCATACAGGACGGCGCCGCCCTCATCCAGGGGTGGGAGGACGTGGTGAGCCAGCTCCCGCTCCGCTGGCGAGACCGGGTCACATCAACATCGACGAAGGCCACGGCCATGGGGGCGGCCCCGGCCCGACCCGACACGTTCGAGGTCGGCCATCTCGCCCCCGATCAATCCGAACACTCTCAGCTCCTCGGCCTGATCGGCGAGGAGCCCACGGATATCGACGGGATCATCGAACGTAGCGGCATGACCCCCGGACGCGCCTCGGCTCTCCTCGTGACCCTCGAGGTCGAGGGGCGCATCCGGCAGCTGGAGGGCAAGCGCTTCGTTCAGGTGAGTCTCGGATGAAAGGCAAGCGCGTGGCGAAAAAGTCATTGGTGGTGGTCGAGTCGTCGGCAAGAGGGAAGAGCGTGGCCAAGCTGCCGGTGGCGGTGGTCGACCCGCCGCCCAAGGGCAAGAGCGGGTCGCGAAAGTCTCTGGTGATCGTCGAGTCACCGACCAAGGTCAAGACGATTCAGAAGTACCTGGACTCGAGATTCATCGTCAAGGCTTCGATGGGGCATGTCCGCGATCTGCCCAAGAGCAAGCTGGGTGTGGACGAGAAGAAGAGCTTCCGGCCCGACTACCGCGTCCTCCCCGCCAAGAAGAAGGTCCTGGACGAGCTCAAGAAGGCGGCAGAGAGGTCCGACTCGCTGTTCATCGCGACGGACCCCGATCGCGAGGGCGAGGCCATCGGCTGGCATCTGGCCGAGGAGCTGGGCATGCCCAAGGCCAAGACGTTCCGGATCATGTTCAACGAGATCACGGAGCGCGCGGTCAAGGCGGCCTTTCTCCATCCGGGAAAGATCGACGCCAAGAAGGTGAACGCCCAGCAGGCCCGCCGCGTGCTGGACCGCCTCGTGGGCTACAAGCTTTCCCCGCTCCTTTGGGAGAAGATCCGGCGCGGCCTGTCCGCAGGTCGCGTGCAGTCCGTGGCCGTGCGACTCCTCACCGAGCGCGAGCGCGAGATCCTCGCCTTCGTGCCCACGGAGTACTGGTCGCTGCACGCGAAGCTCAAGGGCAAGAACCCGCCGGAATTCGTGGCCACCCTGCGCGAGGTCAAGGGCGAGAAGGCGAGCCTTCCCTCCGAGGCGGCGACGCTCGGGGTGATGACGGATCTCCACGGGGCGACCTGGAAGGTGAAGAGCGTCACGCGCGGCGAGCGGCGCCGGAACCCCGCCGCGCCCTTCATCACCTCCACCCTCCAGCAGGAGGCGAGCCGCAAGCTCCACTTTACGGCCAGGAAGACCATGATGCTGGCCCAGCAGCTCTACGAAGGCATCGAGCTCGGGGCCGAGGGCGCCATCGGCCTCATCACCTATATGCGTACGGACGCCGTACGCGTGGCGGGCGAGGCGCAGGACGAGGCCCGCGAATGGGTCACGGGGCGGCTCGGTCGCGAGTACCTTCCCGACGCGCCGCCGTCCTACAAGGCCAAGAAGAGCGCCCAGGAGGCCCACGAAGCGATCCGCCCGAGCTCGGTCGCGCGCGAGCCCAAGGTGGTCGGCCGCTTCCTGTCCAAGGACCAGCTCGCCCTCTACCGGCTGATCTGGGAGCGCTTCCTCGCCAGCCAGATGATGCCGGCCGTCTATGACACGGTGGCCGCGGACATCGAGGCGGGCCGGTGCGTCTTCCGCGCCCAGGGCTCGAAGCTGAAGTTCGCCGGCTTCACGGCGGTCTACGTGGAGTCGCGCGAGGAGTCGGACGCGGTGCCGGAGGAGGAGCAGGAGTCCGTGGTGCCTCCCCTTGCCGAGGGCGAGATCCTCAAACTCCTCGCCCTGGATCCCAAGCAGCACTTCACCCAGCCGCCGCCCCGGTTCACCGAGGCCTCGCTGGTGAAGACACTCGAGGAGCGCGGCATCGGCCGCCCCTCCACCTATGCGCAGATCATCTCGACCATCCAGGACCGCGAGTACGTGCTGCGGGAGAAGGGCACGCTCTTTCCCACGGAGCTCGGTCTGCTCGTCACCGACCGGCTCGTGCCGTTCTTTCCCGAGATCATGGACCTGGACTTCACCGCCCAGCTCGAGGAGTCGCTCGACCAGGTCGAAGAAGGCGACAGCGACTGGGTGGAGGTGGTGGGCAAGTTCAACAAGCAATTCGACCGGGACATTCGCAAGGCGAAGACGGGCATGCCGGACAACAAGATCGGCGAGAAGACCGGCGAGGCCTGTCCGGATTGCGGCAAGCCCGTGGTCGAGAAGTGGGGTCGCTTCGGCAAGTTCCTCGCGTGCTCCGGCTATCCCGACTGCAAGTACACGAAAGACCTCAGCGGCCGGGAGAAGCCCGCCGACGAGCTCACCGACGAAGCGTGCCCGACCTGCTCGAAGCCCATGGTGATCAAGCATGGTCGCTTCGGCAAGTTCATCGCGTGCTCCGGCTATCCCGAGTGCAAGACCACCAAGCCCGTCACCCTCGGCATCGTGTGCCCCGAGCCCGGCTGCGGGGGCCAGCTCGTGGAACGGCGAAGCAAGCGCGGCAAGACGTTCTACGCGTGCAACAAGTACCCCGAGTGCAAATTCGTCGCCTGGGCGCGACCGGTCGCCGAGCCCTGCCCGAAGTGCGGAGCGTCCTTCCTCACGGAGCGCGTGGCCAAGGGCGGAAAGCGGACCCGCCAATGCATCCGCGGCGAGTGCGGCTATCGGGAAGAGGTCGCTCCCTCGGTGGCGTGAGCCGCTCACCATGAAGGATCCGGCGGGTGAGTTTCTCCGCTATCTCGATCACCAGCGCGGCGCTTCCCGACACACGCTGCGAAGCTACGCCGCCGATCTCTCCGACTTCGGCGCGTTTCTTTCCCGCGAAAAGGTGGGCGGCCTTGCCGAGGCGGACGCCCGCGCCATCCGGGCATGGCTGGCCTCGCTCCACGAACGGAAGCTCGCGAGATCCTCGATAGCCCGCAAGCTGGCCACGGTGAGAAGCTGCCTCAAGTACCTCGCGCGCCGGGGCGTGGTCGAGCTCAATGCCGCCCGTCAGATCCGGAGCCCCAAGCTGCCCAAGCGCCTGCCTTCGTTCCTGCCCAAGGACGAATCGAAGAACCTGCTCGACTCGGAGGTCGACCGCTCGGCGGCGGGACTCCGTGACCGGGCACTGCTCGAGCTGCTCTATGCCACGGGCCTCCGGGTCGCGGAGTGCTGCGGCCTCGACCTGGACGACGTGGAGAGAAGGCAGGGATCCGTGCGTGTCATGGGCAAGGGGGGCAAGGAAAGAGTGGTGCCGGTGGGTGACGCGGCCCTCCGCGCCCTCGATGCCTGGCTCACCGTGCGCGGCGAGAGGCGGGGGCCGCTGTTCACCAATCCGCGCGGGAGCCGGCTCTCCACGCGTGGTGTGCACCGGATCGTCAAGAGCCGCGCGCGGGCCGCGGGTATTGACCGGCGCGTCACCCCCCATACGCTGCGCCACACCTTCGCCACGCACATGCTGGGGGAGGGCGCCGACCTGCGCCTCATCCAGGAGCTGCTGGGGCACAGCCGGCTCAGCACGACCCAACGCTACACGCATGTGAGTGCCGAGCATCTGATGAAGGTGTACGATCGGTCACATCCTCGCGCCAACTAGCTATGACCCCATCGTCCGCGGAAACCTTCCACGCCACCACGGTCGCCTGCGTGCGCCACAAGGGGCGCGTGGCCCTGGCCGGCGACGGGCAGGTTTCCATCGGCCAGACCATCGTGAAGGCGGGAGCCCGCAAGGTCCGCAAGGTGTATCAGGGCCGCGTGCTCGCGGGCTTCGCGGGCGCGGCCGCCGATGCCTTCACCCTGTTCGCCAAGTTCGAGTCCAAGCTCGACGAGCACCGGGGCAACCTCCCGCGGGCGGCCGTGGAGCTGGCCAAGGACTGGCGCATGGATCGGGTGCTGCGCCGCCTCGAGGCGCTCCTCGCGGTGGCCGACGCCGGGGCCTCGTTCATCATCTCCGGCACCGGTGACGTGATCGAGCCGGACGACGGCCTCATCGGCATCGGCTCCGGCGGTCCGTATGCGCTGGCGGCGGCGCGGGCCCTGTGCGCGCACTCGAGCCTCGCCGCCGAGCAGATCGCCGAGCAGGCGCTCCGGATCGCCGCGGGCATCTGCGTCTACACCAACGAACACATCACCGTCGAAACGCTCGAATGAGCACGACATGAACGGACTGACCCCGGCCGAGATCGTGTCGGAGCTCGATCGCTACATCGTGGGCCAGCACCTGGCCAAGAAGGCGGTGGCCATCGCGTTGAGGAATCGCTGGCGACGTCAGAATCTGCCCCCGGAGCTGCGGGACGAGGTGGCGCCCAAGAACATCATCATGATCGGGCCGACGGGAGTGGGCAAAACCGAGATCGCGCGCCGGCTCGCCAAGCTCGCTCAGGCGCCTTTCCTCAAGGTGGAAGCCTCCAAGTACACCGAGGTCGGATACGTCGGTCGCGACGTCGAGTCCATGATTCGCGACCTGACCGAGCTGTCCGTGAACATGGTCAAGGCCGAGATGGCCACCGCCGTGCGCGAGCGCGCGGAGCAGCTGGCCGAGGAGCGGGTGCTCGATCTCCTGCTCCCGCGGCGGCCGGGGGAGTCCTTCTCGAGCGACACGCTCGAAGAAGTCTCGCCCGACGCCTCGCGCGACGCGACACGGGACAAGCTCCGGGCTCAGCTTCGAGCGGGCAAGCTCGACGAGCGGCAGATCGAGATCGACGTCCAGGCCCAGGCCGGGCCCATGTTCGAGGTCTTCTCCGGGCAGGGAATGGAGGAGGTCGGCATCAACATCAAGGACATGCTTGCCAACCTCATGCCCGGGAAAACCCGCCGGCGCCGCCTCAAGGTCGGGGAGGCGCGGCGTCTGCTCGCTCAGGAGGAGGCGCAGAAGCTGGTGGACGTGGATGAGGCGGTGAGCCAGGCCATCCGCCGGGCCGAGGACTCCGGCATCATCTTCCTCGACGAGCTGGACAAAGTCGCGGGGCGCGAGGGCGCCCATGGACCCGACGTCTCGCGCGAAGGGGTGCAGCGCGACCTTCTGCCCATCGTCGAAGGCTCGACGGTGACAACCAAGTACGGCATGGTGAGGACCGATCACATCCTCTTCATCGCGGCGGGGGCCTTCCACGTCTCCAAGCCCTCGGATCTCATCCCCGAGCTCCAGGGACGCTTCCCCATCCGGGTCGAGCTGGAGCCCTTGACGCGGGAGGATTTTATCCGCATCCTGTCCGAGCCTCGGAACGCCCTCATCCGTCAGTACGTGGAGCTCTTGAAGACCGAGGGCGTCACCCTGACCTTCGGGCAGGACGCGGTGGAGGCCGTGGCGGATATCGCGTCCACGGTCAATCAGCGTGCCGAGAATATCGGGGCGCGGAGGCTCTACACGGTGATGGAGAAGCTGCTCGAAGAGGTCTCCTTCGGAGCGCCCGATATGCACGGCCAGACCGTGACGATCGACGCCCACTACGTCCGCGCCCGCCTGGCTCCCGTCCTCAAGGACGAGGACCTCTCGCGGTATATTCTCTAGTCTCCCGGGGACGAGGTGGACACCGACACGAAGGCGATGGTGCAGCGGGCGGAAGTGCTGCTCGAGGCGCTCCCGTATATCCGCGCCTTCCAGGGCAAGACGCTCGTCATCAAGTACGGCGGCGCCGCCATGGAGCGGGCCGATCTCAAGGAGCAGTTCGCCAAGGACGTGCTCCTGCTGAAGCTGGTGGGCATGCGCCCGGTCATCGTGCACGGCGGCGGCCCTCAGATCGGCGCCCTCATGAAGCGGCTGGGCAAGGTGCCGGAGTTCGTGGGCGGCATGCGGGTGACGGACGCCGAGACGGTCGAGATCGTGGAGATGGTGCTGGTGGGCAAGATCAACAAGGAGATCGTCGGCCTCATCAATCTGCACGGTGGTCGAGCGGTCGGGCTGTCCGGCAAGGACGGAAGCCTCCTCCGCGCCCGCAAGCGCATGCACCGCCAGGCCGACGGCACCATGGCCGATATCGGCCTGGTGGGAGAGGTCGAGACGGTCAATCCGGAGCCCATCCGCGTCCTCGAGGAGGGAGGCTTCATCCCCGTCATCGCTCCCGTCGGGGTCGGCGCGGAAGGGGAGACGTACAACATCAACGCCGACCTCGTGGCGGGTGACGTGGCGGCGTCGCTCTTCGCGGAGAAGCTGATCCACCTCACCGACGTGCACGGCATCAAGGGCGAGGATGGCCGGCACATCTCGACCCTGACCAAGCGCGAGGCGGAGCGGTTGATCAAGGGTAATGTCATCGAGGGCGGCATGCTGCCCAAGGTCGAATCGGCCATCCGGGCGCTGTCCGGGGGGGCACAGAAGGCGCATATCATCGATGGACGCGTGCCCCACGCCATCCTGCTCGAGGTGCTCACCAAGGAAGGTATCGGCACGGAGATCGTTCTCTAGAGGGAGGATCGCGGTGGACACGAAGCAGATGATCGACATGGCAGACAAGCACCTGATGGCGTTCACGAAGCGGCAGCCGGTGGCCTTGGTGCGCGGCGAAGGATCGCGGGTGTGGGACTCGGACGGCAAGGAGTACCTCGACTTCACCGGCGGTATCTCCGTGACCGCGCTCGGCCACAGTCACCCCAAGGTGGTGGGCACGCTCAGAGAGCAGGCGGCGACCCTCCTGCACGTGTCGAACATCTTCCACATCCCTCAGCAGGCGCAGCTCGCCCAGCTCCTCTGCGCGCACTCCTTCGCCGATCGCGTCTTCTTCTCCAATTCTGGCGCGGAGGCCAACGAGACCGCCATCAAGCTCGCGCGCAAATGGGCCAAGGAGCACGGGGCGAGCGATCGTGGCGACATCATCAGCATGCGCGGGGGTTTCCACGGGCGCACCCTGGCTACCGTGACGGCCACCGCCCAGGAGAAGTATCACCACGGGTACGAGCCTCTGCCGGGAGGATTCAAGTACGTTGCCTACAACGACCTCAAGGCGCTCGAGCGCGCCATCGACAGCCGTACGGCCGCGGTGCTCGTCGAGCCCATACAAGGCGAGGGCGGTGTCATCGTGCCCGACGACGGCTATCTGCCGGGGCTGCGCAAGCTCTGCGACGAGGCGGGCATCCTCCTCATCCTTGACGAGATCCAGACGGGAATGGGACGCACGGGCAAGCTCTGGGCCTATGAGCACTCCGGAGTGGCGCCCGACATCATGACCCTGGCCAAGGCGCTCGCCAACGGGGTGCCGATCGGCGCGACGCTGGCCACCGAGGGCGTAGCGAGCGCCTTCACCCCGGGCAGCCACGGCTCGACCTTCGGCGGCAACCCGCTCGCCACGGCCGTGGGGGTCACGGTGTTCGGCACGCTCCTCGAGGACAAGCTCGCCGAACGCGCGGGGCGCATGGGCAAGCTCCTGATCCAGGAGCTCGAGAGCCTGCGCGCCAGGTACCCGAAGGCGATCACGGACGTGCGCGGCCGCGGGCTCCTCGTCGGCGTGGACATGGTGGCGCCGGTGGGCGACCTCGTGACGGCCTGCCGCGAGCGCGGTCTTCTCGCCCTCACGGCAGGGGACAATGCGCTGAGGCTCGCCCCCGCTCTCATCGTGACCGAGAAAGAGATCGGCGAGGGATGTGCCATCATCGACAAGGCGCTCCAGGCCGTCACGCAATGACGCATTTCCTGTCGATTCAGAACCTGACGAAGGACGACGTCGTCCGCCTCTTCAAGCTGACGGCCGAGCTCAAGGCCAAGGTGAAGGCGCGGGAGAGGATCAGTCCACTCGGTGGCCGGACCCTCGCCCTCATCTTCGAGAAGCCATCGCTCCGCACTCGCGTCACATTCGAAGTGGGCATGGTCCAGCTCGGGGGCGCCGCCGTCTACCTCTCCGCCCAGGAGATCGGGATGGGCAAGCGCGAGTCGGTGCCCGACGTCGCGCGCAACCTTTCGCGCTGGGTCGACGGCATCACCGCGCGTGTCTTTTCCCACCAGACCCTGGTCGAGCTGGCCCAGCACGCGACCGTTCCTGTCATCAACGCCCTGAGCGACTACGAGCACCCGTGTCAGGCCATGGCGGACTTCTTCACCCTGTGGGAGCGCGGCATCGAGCTGCGCGGGCTCGAGATGGCGTGGGTGGGCGACGGCAATAACATGTGCCACTCGCTCCTGTTCCTCGCCGCCCTTGCCGGGGTGAGAATGCGCGTGGCCTGCCCGCCCGGCTTCGACCCCGACCCCGTCGTGCTCACAGCCTGCCGGGATCTGGGCGGCCAGGTGCGCCTCACTACGGAGCCGACCGAGGCCATGGATGGTGCCCAGGTGGTCTATACCGACGTGTGGATCAGCATGGGACAGGAGGCCGAGCGCGAGCGCCGTCTCGAGAGCTTCCAGCGTTATCAGCTCAACCCCACCCTGCTTCGCTTCGCGCCTCCCGAGGCTCTGGTCATGCACTGCCTGCCCGCCCATCGCGGCGAAGAGATCACGGACGTCGTCCTCGACGGGCCGCAGAGCATCGTTCTCGACCAGGCGGAAAATCGCCTCCACGTGCAGAAGGCGATCGTGATGGATCTCCTCGGGGTGAGCCTGTGAGCGTCTCGGCAAAGAAAGTGGTCCTCGCCTACTCCGGGGGCCTCGACACCTCGGTCATCCTCCGCTGGCTCATCGAGACCTACCACTGCGATGTCATCGCGTACTGCGCGGATCTGGGGCAGGGGGAGGAGCTGATCCCCGTGCGCGACAAGGCGCTCCGCACCGGCGCTGGGTCGGTGCACATCCGCGATCTGCGCGAGGAGTTCGTGCGCGATTTCGTCTTCCCCATGCTGAGGGCCAATGCGATCTACGAAGGCTCCTATCTCATGGGCACCTCGATCGCCCGCCCCCTCATCGCCAAGGCCCAGGTCGAGATCGCCCTCGCGGAAGGCGCGGACGCGGTGAGCCACGGCGCTACGGGCAAGGGCAATGACCAGGTACGCTTCGAGCTGACCTATGCCGCCCTCGCCCCCGAGCTCACCGTCATCGCCCCCTGGCGGGAGTGGGACCTCAATTCGCGGACCTCGCTCATGGAGTTTGCGAGAAAACACGACATTCCCGTGCCCGTGACCACGGAACGCCCGTACTCCACGGACCGCAATCTCTTCCATATCTCCTTCGAGGGCGGCATCCTGGAGGACCCGTGGGTCGAGCCTCCGCCCAAGATGTTTCTCCTCACCAACTCTCCGGAATCTGCTCCTGACGTGCCGGTGTACATCGAAATCGGCTACGACGCGGGCGATCCGGTGTCGGTGGACGGGCGGCTCCTCGGCCCCGTGGCTCTCCTCGAGGCGCTCAACCGCGTGGGAGGGGAGCACGGTATCGGACGCGTGGACCTCGTCGAGAACCGCTATGTCGGCATGAAGTCACGCGGCGTCTACGAGACGCCGGGCGGCACCATCCTCCACGCCGCCCACCGGGCCCTGGAATCGCTGACCCTCGATCGCGAGCTCCTCCACCTGCGCGACTCCCTCGTGCCGCGATATGCCGAGATGATCTACTACGGTTTCTGGTTCGCTCCCGAGCGGGAGGTGCTCCAGGGGCTCATGGATCAGGTCCAGCGCGACGTCACGGGCACGGTGCGGCTCAAGCTCTACAAGGGCACGGTGACCGTGGCCGGCCGCCGGTCGCCCCGCTCGCTCTACCGCACGGATTTCGTCACCTTCGAGGCCGATCGCGTATACCGGCAAAAGGACGCCGAGGGTTTCATCAACCTCAATGCCCTCCGCCTGAAGATCCGCGCCCTCCGCGACCGTAGCCGGTAGGCCGCCACCGGTCATGCGGGTACACGTGGCGCTCATGCCTGGCGAGTTTCCCGACTTGAGCCTCGAGGGCCGGGTGGCCCTGGTGGTGGATGTCTTCCGCGCCACGAGCATGGTGGTGGCGGCCTTCGGCGCGGGATGCGCCCGCGTCATCCCCGTGGCGAATGCCGCGGCGGCCCTCGAGCGGGCGGCGGCCCTGGCCCCCGAGCCCGTGCTCCTCGCCGGCGAGCGCGGCGGCGACCCCATAGAAGGCTTCGACCTCGGCAACTCGCCGCTCGATTGCACGGCGGATCGTGTCAAAGGTCGCACCCTCGTCCTCACCACGACCAACGGCACGAACGCCATGCTCAAGGCCGGCGAGGCGGATGCGGCGGCGATTGCCGCGCTCACAAATGTCGGGGCAGCGGCGCGGTGGGCGGCCGCCCGAGGCCGTGACGTCACCGTGCTTTGCGCGGGCGAGCAAGGACGCTTCTCCCTCGAGGACGCAGTGTGCGGCGGACTCCTCGTGGAGCGGCTCTTCGAAGCGGAACCGGGAGCGCAGCTCAGCGACGCCGCCCATGCCGCGCATTGCCTGGGCCTGCTCTACGGCGCGGACCCCGACCGACTGAAGCGCGATGCGGCATGGGCGCGGCAGCTCCACCGGCGCGGACGGGCCGCCGACATTGACGCCTGCGTGCGCATCGACTCGGCGTCGCTGGTGCCGGAAATCGTTTCGGGGGCGGTCACGCTCGGGAGCGATTCCTTGACTTGGGCCGCCGGGGCGGCCGATACTCAAACGGGCCGCGCTCCGGGCCCGGGTGCGAACCGATGAGCTTTCCCATCAATCTTCCCATCGCGCTGACGCTGTTCCGGATCGTCCTGGTCCCGCTCATCATCGTCTTCGTGATCTCTTCCGACCGCGTCAGAGTGCTGATCGCGGCCGTCATCTTCGTGGCCGCCTCGCTCACCGACTGGCTCGACGGCACCATGGCCCGCCGCCGTAACCAGGTGACGCGCTTCGGCACGCTGCTCGATCCGGTGGCCGACAAGCTCCTCGTGGCCGCCGCGCTCGTTGCCCTCGTGCAGGTGGACATGGTGCGCGCCTGGGTCGCCATGGTCATCATCGGCCGGGAGCTGGCGGTGACGGGGCTCCGCGGCGTCGCTCTGTCCATGGGCGTGGTGGTGCCCGCCTCTTCCTTCGGCAAGCTCAAGACGGTATCCCAGTACGTCGGTATTACTATCCTCATCCTCGAGCGCGGGGTGCCGCCCCAGTACGTGCCGTTCCATCTCCTCTCGGTGGCCGCGCTCTGGGTGATGCTCGCCCTCACCGTGCTCTCCGGTGCCGACTACTTTTACCGGTTCCTCCTCAAGGCGGGGCCGCGGGCGATCATCAAGGACCTGGAACGCTGGCCGTGAAGGTTCTGGGGCTCGTCGTCGTGTACCTGATCGGCTCCATCCCCGTGGGCTTCCTGATCAGCCGCATCGCGGGGGGCGGCGACATCCGCGCCAAGGGGAGCGGCAATATCGGCGCGACCAACGTGCTCCGGACCATGGGACCCGGGCCGGCCATCGCCACCCTGCTCGGCGACATTCTCAAGGGATATGTGGCGGTGCGGGTCGCCGAGGTGTTCGGGCCGCAGCCGGGCTGGGGAGCGGCGGGAGCCGTGCTCGCCATCGTGGGCAATTGCTGGCCTGTCTTCCTCCGCTTCAAGGGAGGCAAGGGCGTGGCCACGGGATTGGGCGCCTTCCTCGCCTTGGCTCCCAAGGCCATCGTTCCCGCGCTCGTGGTGTGGCTCGTCCTCGCCGCGGCCTTTCGCTACGTCTCGCTCGCTTCCATCGTCGGCTGCGTGGTCATGGTCCTCGGCGTGTGGCTCTTCGGCTATCCTCACGTCTACGTGGGGGCGGCGGCATGCGCGGCCGTGCTCATCGTGTGGCGCCACCACGCCAATGTGAAGCGGCTCCTGTTGGGCACGGAGTCGCGGCTGGGCCAGCGCGCGCCTGCCGCATGATGGCGCACGGCCCCGCGGTGGCGGTGGTCGGAGCGGGGAGCTGGGGTACGGCGCTCGCCCTCCAGATCGCGCGGCGGGGCACGCCCGTGCGCCTGTGGGCCCGAGGCGCGGCCCTCGCCGCGTCGATTGCGGCCACGCGTGAAAACGAACGCTATCTCCCGGGAGTCAGGTTGCCGGATGGCGTGCTCACCACCGCCGACCACCGTGAGGCGCTCCGGGACGCCGACCTCGTGATCATCGCCGTGCCGTCGCATTTCGTTCGCGGCACGCTCGCGCCCATGGCGGCCGGCATCACGCCGGGCGCGGCCCTCCTCTCGGCTACCAAGGGCCTCGAGCCGGGGAGCGCCCTCCGCATGTCCCAGCTCTTCGCGGAGCTGCTGCCGGATCATGCCGCGGCTGCACTGTCCGGTCCTTCCTTCGCGAGCGAGGTGGCCCTCGGCAAGCCCACCGCCCTCGTGATCGCCTCCACGGACGCGAGCGTGGCGCGGCGACTCCAGGAACGCCTGACCGCTCCCGCCTTCCGCCTCTACACGAATCGCGACCCTGTGGGTGTCGAGCTCGGAGGCGCGCTCAAGAACGTGATGGCCATTGGCACCGGCCTTTCCGACGGGCTCGGACTCGGCGAAAACGCCCGGGCGGCCCTGATCACGCGGGGCCTCGCGGAGATCGGCCGACTGGCCCTCGCCATGGGAGGACAGGCGGCCACACTTGCCGGGCTCGCTGGCCTGGGCGATCTCGTCCTCACGTGCACGGGCGCCCAGAGCCGCAATCACCAGCTGGGTCTCGCGGTGGCGCGCGGTCAGACCCTTGCGCAGGCGGAGGCCTCGACCCCCATGGTGGCGGAAGGCGTGCGCACGGTGGCGTCGGCGCGCTCGCTCGCGGCGCGGGCGGGAGTGAGCATGCCCCTCTGCGACGAGGTGTCCGCCGTGCTATTCGAGGGCAAGCCGGTGAAGGACGCGCTGGCCTCGCTGCTCGCGCGGGAGCCCCGCCCCGAGGAGGAGTACGCCGTCCGTGCCTGAGCTCCGCCGCGATCCAGTGGTGGGCCGATGGGTGATCATTTCCACGGAGAGATCCCGGCGGCCGTCCGATTTCGCCTCGCCCCCCGTGCATCCGCTGAGCTCGGGGCCGTGCGCATTCTGTCCGGGACAGGAGTCGCGCACGCCCGAGGAGATTCTCGCCGTGCGCGGACCGGGCAGTCTGCCCAACGGGCCCGGGTGGCAGGTCAGGGTGGTGCCCAACAAGTTCCCGGCCCTCAGGATCGAAGGGGAGCTCGAGCCTGCGGGGGACGGGGTCTATGACCGCATGAACGGCATCGGGGCGCACGAGGTCATCATCGAGACTCCGGATCATGCGGCCTCGCTCGCGAATATGCCCGAGGCGCATGTCGCGGTGGTGCTCGAGGCCTGGCGCCAGCGCATGGTCGACCTGCAGAAGGACACGCGTTTCGAATACGTCAGCGTCTTCAAGAATCACGGGGAGGCGGCCGGCGCGTCGCTGGAGCATCCGCATTCCCAGCTCATCGCCACGCCCATCGTGCCCATGATGGTGGAGGAGGAGCTCGAAGGCGCGGTCCATCACTTCCGCATCAAGAAGCGCTGTATCTGGTGCGACGTGATCAGACAGGAGATGCAGGGAAGGGCCCGCCGGAGCGGGCGGCTCATTCTGGCCGAGGACGGCATGGTCGCGCTCTGTCCCTACGCTCCCCGATTTCCGTTCGAGACGTGGATACTCCCCGAGGCCCACTTCTCGAGCTTCGAGGATGCGGAGGGCGTCGATCCCGGGGCCGTTGCTCGTATCCTGGGGGAGGTCTTGCGGCGGATGGATCGTGTCTTGGGCGCTCCCGCCTGGAATTTGAGCCTCCACTCCGCTCCCCTCAAGACACCGACCCTCGATCACTTCCATTGGCACCTCGAAGTCATCCCCAAGCTCACGAAAGTGGCCGGCTTCGAATGGGGCACGGGGTTCTTCATCAATCCGACGCCTCCAGAGGAGGCCGCCAAGTACCTCAGAGAGGGGGTGCCGAGGGCTACGTAAGTTGACACCCCGTAGCCCGTTTGTTACACTCCGTCGGGTACTTGAGTCAGGTGCATTATTTGCGGGAATAGCTCAGTGGTAGAGCACAACCTTGCCAAGGTTGGGGTCGCGGGTTCGAATCCCGTTTCCCGCTCCATTGATATCCAGGCGGGGGTTCGGGGTTCGGACGGACCCCTGTTGACCTATGCGGCGGCGTAGCCAAGTGGCTAAGGCGGAGGTCTGCAAAACCTCTATTCAGCGGTTCGAATCCGCTCGCCGCCTCCAGTGCAGGTGGGCGAGCGCCGAAGGCGCCGGGGTGGCGGAACTGGGAGACGCAGCGGACTTAAAATCCGCTGGCCCTGACGGGCCGTGGGGGTTCGATTCCCTCCCTCGGCACCAGGTGCGCGGTGAACTTCAACGCGGGCGACGCAGTCCGGAGCGCCCGGGATGACGGGGGAGACGACGGTGCAGACCCTCAAGGTCGCGCGCAAGACGTTCACGATGTTGAGTGAGCACCGGACCCAGATCCTCGACATCACGAAGACGATTCGCGACGTCATGCTGAGTGCCGACATCAAGGAGGGGATCCTCCTCGTGAACTCGTTGCACACGACCTGCGCCCTGTTCGTCAACGAGTTCCAGGGTGCCCTCGTCGAAGACCTCAAATCCATGATCGAGTCGCTGGTGGCGGAAAACGACGGCTACCGTCACGACGATCCCCGCTTCTCCGACTGCGAGCGGGGCAACGCGCACTCCCACCTGCGCGCCGCCCTCCTGGGCCGAAGTGTTGCCGTGGGTATCAGCGGCGGTGAGCTGTCGCTCGGGAGGTTCCAGTCGATTCTGTTCGCCGAACTGGACGGCCCGAGACCCCGGAGCATCGACGTCCAGATCATGGGCGTGTAGCCGAAGCACAAGGCAAGCTTCCGAACAGCGCGCACGCCGCCCTCTGTCGCGCCCGGCCCCGGGTGCGATTCGCCGTGGTAGACTCGTCTCATGTCGTGGAAACTCAAGAAGAAAGTTCAATCCCTCATCGCCGGTGAAGAGGGCGCCGTCCGCAAGGACTGGGGCGGACGCGTCTCGGTCGCCCTCGTCTACCCCAATACCTACGCGGTCGGGATGTCCAACCTCGGCTTCCAGACGGTGTACGAGCGGCTGAACGCCCTGCCCGATGCCGTCTGCGAGCGTGTCTTTTTCCCGGATCCCGAGGACGCCGACGAGTTCTCCCGCACGGGGACGGAGCCCTTCTCCCTGGAGTCGCTCCGGTCGCTCCGTGAGTTCGACATCATCGGATTTTCCGTCACCTACGAAGGCGATTACATCAACGTGCTGCGACTCCTTCGCATGGCGGGCATCCCCGTGCGCGCCGCCGACCGCGGCCCCGGCGATCCGCTGGTGCTCATGGGCGGGGTATGCGCCTTCTCCAATCCCGAGCCCATGGCGCCCTTCATGGACGCCGTGGCCGTGGGCGAAGGGGAGGAGCTGGTCGGCGAGATCGTGGCGGCTTACGCGGAGGCCCGCGCGGTCGGGCCGGGCGCGATCCGGCGGGACGTGATCGAGCGGCTCAAGCCGCTCCAGGGGATCTACGTACCCGCCGCCTACACGGTGAGCTACGCGGCCGATGGGAGCATCGGGGCGGTGGAACCCATAGAGCCCGATGTGCCGGCCCTCGTCGTCAAGCGGCGACTGAAGGACGTCAACCTCTTCGAGACGCGCTCGATGCTGAAGAGCCCGAAAGCCGAGTACGGTCACATGGCGCTCCTCGAGGTGGGCAAGGGGTGCGGGAGAGGATGCCGCTTCTGTCTCGAAGGCCAGGTCTACAGACCCGTGCGTCACCGGAGCCTGGAGGCGCTGCGCGAGTCCGTGGCGAAGATCGCCAAGGAGTCGAAGCGCGTGGGACTGGTGGGGGCCTGCGTCTCCGACTATCCATGGATCGGCGAGCTCATGAAGCTGCTCGAGGAGTACGGCGTGGAGGTGTCGATCTCGTCGCTGCGGGCCGACAGCCTCACCGAGGATCTCGTCGCGTCGCTTCAGCGGGGCGGCCACCGGACGCTCACCATGGCCCCGGAGGCGGGCACCGAGCGACTGCGCCGGGTCGTGCGCAAGGTCATCACCGACGAGCAGATCTATGCCGCCTGCGCTCTCCTCCGGAAATACGGCATCCCGAACCTCAAGTGCTACTTCATGATCGGCCAGCCCACGGAGACCATGGAGGATGTCGAGGCCATTCCCGATCTCGCCCGCCGCATGCTCGAGCGGCTCCGGGTGCCCGGGCCCGACGGCCATCCGTTCGGCAAGCTGACCCTGTCCGTATCGTCTTTCGTGCCCAAGCCGTGGACGCCCTTTCAGTGGGCGGCCTTCGACGAGCCGCGCGATCTCGAAGCGAAGCTCGAGACGATCAAGAGCGGGGCGCGCCGCATCCAGGTGCGCGTGGTCCACGAGAATCCACGGGAGGCGGGGCTTCAGGCGCTCCTCGCGCGGGGGGACCGTCGAGTCGCGGACTTCCTCGAGATGGCGGCGCGGATGGACGGAGACTGGCGCCGCGCCCTGCGTGAATGGAACGGCGATCCTGCCTTCTACACGCGGCGCGAGCGCGCGGCGGGCGAGATCATGCCGTGGGATCATTTCGACGTGGGCGTGAAGAAGGCGGGACTCCTGCGCGAATGGCAGCGCGCGGGTCTGGGCGAGCCGGTGACGGCATGAGCGCCCGCGTCCGCGTCGCTCAGGTCGCGGACGTCCCGGCGGGAGAGGGACGTGTGGTGGACGCGGAGGGTAAGACGCTCGCCCTCTTCAATGTGGACGGCACGTTTTACGCCCTCGACAATGCCTGTGCCCATCGCGGGGGGCCCCTCGGGGAGGGCGAGCTCGACGGTGTGGTGGCCGTCTGCCCGTGGCACGCGTGGCGCTGGGACGTGAAGACGGGTGCCAACGTCAACAATCCCGCGGTCAAGATGGCCTGCTTCCCCGTCTCGCTCGACGGCGGTAGCGTCTACGTGGAGCTGCCGTGATCCGCGACACGTTTGCCCGGCCCCTCCGCAACCTGCGCCTCTCCGTGACGGACCGCTGCAACCTCCGCTGCGCCTACTGCATGCCCGAGGAAGAGTACGCGTGGCTGCCGCGGGCCGACATCCTCACCTTCGAGGAGACGGCGCGCCTCGTCGACGTCTTCGCCGACCTCGGCGTCGACAAGGTCCGGCTCACGGGCGGCGAGCCGCTCCTCAGGAAGGACCTCGCGCACCTCGTGAAGATGATCGCCGCCGAGTCTCGCATTCGCGATCTGGCCATCACCACCAACGGCATCCTCCTCGGCCAGGAGGCCCAGGCCCTCCGGGACGCGGGCATCCACCGCGTCACGGTGAGCCTCGACACCCTCAAGCCCGACCGCTTCCAGGCGCTGACCCGGCGCGACTCGCTCGCCCAGGTGCTCGAGGGTATCGAAACGGTCCGGGCCATGAGCTGGCCCGGGCTCAAGCTCGATACCGTGGTCATGCGGGGCGTGAACGACGATGAGCTCGTGGATCTGGTGGAGTTCGCGCGCCAGATGTCCGCCGAGATCCGCTTCATCGAGTACATGGACGTGGGCGGGGCGACCCGGTGGTCCATGGACAAGGTCGTCGCGCGCGCGGAGATTCTCGAGCGGCTGAGCGAGCGTTATGGACGGATCGAGGACATCGTCGAGGAGTCCTCGGCGCCCGCCGACCGCTTTCGGCTTGGCGACGGCCTGACCTTCGGCGTCATTTCTTCGACCACAGCTCCGTTCTGCAGCTCCTGCGACAGGAGCCGGCTCACCGCCGACGGCCAGTGGCTCCTCTGCCTCTATGCCAGGACGGGAATGGACCTGAGGAAGCCCTTGAGGGATGGCGCCTCAAAACACGAACTTATAGCGCTTATCAGCTCCGCTTGGGCGGCACGCCGGGACCGGGGCGCCGAGGACCGGCTCCTGCTCACGGACAGACAGCCCCTCATCCAGATCACCGAGCTCAAGGCCAAGCCTCACCTCGAGATGCACACTCGCGGAGGGTAACCGCCTCGTATGAGTGGGTCGACGCATGCCGGCGCTCCAGAGGTCAAGGTGGACGTCGCCGAGCGCGGCGCCAACGGGCAGAGCTCCGACCGCCGTCTCTTCATGCAGCTTCAGGCCTTCGGCGGCTGCCCGGAACCCAAGGTCCTCGCGGGCGCCCTCGAGCGGAGCCAGATCGATGCCGTCCTCTACGCCGACCTTCAGGACCCTCGCGGCGTCGGCGTGCTCTCCTTCGCCGAGGATCCCGCTTTCTTCGTGACGCGGCTCCGGGAGGTGCTGGGCGCGGAGCCGTTCGCGTCGCTCACTCACAAGCCGGCGCTGGCCATGATCGGGCGGAGCTATTCGAGCGGCTACGAGCAGGATCTGGAGGACTGGCTGCTGCGCCGCCCGCGCCGTACCGTCCTCAACCCCGCGTGGCCGTGGGCCGTCTGGTATCCGCTCCGGCGCACGGGCGCCTTCGCCAAGCTGTCACCCCAGGAGCAGGGGACGATCCTGCGCGAGCACGGCACCATCGGGCGAGCCTACGGCGAAGCCGATCTGGCCCATGACATCCGGCTCGTCTGCCATGGCCTCGACTCGCACGACAATGACTTCCTGATCGGCCTGGTCGGCAAGGAACTCCAGCCGCTCTCGCACCTCGTGCAGGCCATGCGCAAGACGGCCCAGACGTCGGAGTACATGGCGAGCCTCGGCCCCTTCTTCGTGGGCCACGCGCTCTGGCAGAGCCCGTCGCGATGAGTGTGCGCGCGCTCCGCCGTGCGCTCATGGTCGCCGTGGTGGCCGCGCTCGTGGGCTGTGCCTCGGGGCAGCCACCTCCGGCCCGTCTCATGAGCATCGAGCCGATCGTGGGCAAATGGCAGGGGACGATAGCCGTGGGGCTGGGCCCGCCCCAGTTCTACTACCTCACCGTCAATCCCGATGCCTCGATCGTCGCGACGTGGGGGGCCAACTGGCAGTGGGGGAAGATCACTGTCAACGGAACGGAGGGGGCACGCTTCGAGCTGGATCACATCACGAGCGGCACCCTGCTCTACTACAGCGGGCCGAGCGGCAAGGCCATACAGATGACGCCCGACTTCGGCGGCTGGTACGTCTGGATAACTCCGGTCAAGTAGGGCGGCTGCGCGCCGCGCGCCACGCCGCCACGTTCGCTTCTATCTGGGCGGCGTGTACCTCCAGGTGCTCCGCGTAGATGGTGAGCCAGTCCTCCGCCCCGTAGCGGCCCGATTCGCTGTGCCGTCCGACACGCTGCCAGGCGTCCTCGGGCATCCGGCCGAGCAGGGCCGCGGTATTCGCCCTGACCGCTTCCACGAGGGCGAGGGCGGGCTCCAGGGGGAGCTGGTGATAGTCGAAGCGGCGCGCCCACTCCGCCTCGTCATAGCCCAGGATGACCGGATCCGGCTCGGCGGCGAGATAGCGTATGCGGCCCGCGGCATTCGTTTCCGAATCGGCGCAGTGGACGACCACTTCGTGGGCTGACCACTCTCCGGGCTTCGGGCGCCACTGGAGCGCCTCGGCGGGCACGGCGGCGAGGGCGGCCTTCAGGCGCGCGGGGCCGTCCGCGTAACGCCGGATCAGTTTCTCGCGCTCCTCCTGACTGAGGGCCATCTAGCGCAGCGGGGCGGGGAGGTCGCTCTTCCCCATCAGGTAGAGATCTACCCCGCGCGCCGCGCTCCGGCCCTCGGCGATGGCCCACACGATGAGGGACTGGCCGCGCTGCATGTCTCCGGCCGCGAAGACCCCGGGCACGTTCGTCATCCAGTTTCCGTCCCGCCACACATTGCCGCGGTCGGTGAGCTTCACGCCGAGATCCGTCAGGAGCCCTTCACGGCGCGGCCCGAGAAAGCCCATGGCGAGCAGCACGAGGTCGGCCGCGAGCTCGTACTCGGTGCCGGGAATCGGGCGGAAGCTCGCGCGCCCACCCTCGGTGACCATCTCGACGCGCACGGCGTGGAGGGTGGTGACGCGTCCGTTCGATCCGGAGAAGTGGGTGGTGTTCACCGAATACTCGCGCGCGCCCCCTTCCTCGTGAGCCGAGGAGATGCGAAAGATATTGGGCCAGAGCGGCCATGGATTGCTCCGGGGGTCCCGCTCCTCGGGCGGCCGGGGGAGGATCTCGAACTGGGTGACGGAGCGCGCGCCTTGACGGTGGACGGTGCCGAGGCAGTCGGCGCCGGTGTCGCCTCCCCCGATGATGACGACGCTCTTGTCCTGGGCGGAGATGAAGTCGCGCTCCGGCACCGTGTCGCCCTCGGAGCGATGATTCTGGAGCGTCAGGTAGTCCATGGCGAAGTGAATGCCGTCGAGATTCCGGCCCGGGATGGGCAGGTCGCGCGGCCACTCGGCGCCCCCGGCGAGGACGATGGCGTCGAACTCTTTGCGGAGCCTCTCCACGGACAGACTCGCGCCCACGTTGACGCCGGTCTTGAAGCCGATCCCCGACGCCTCCATGAGCCGGAGGCGCCGCTCGAGGAAGCGCTTCTCCATCTTGAATTCGGGAATGCCGTAGCGGAGGAGCCCGCCCACGCGGTCGGACTTCTCGAACACGGTCACGGTATGCCCCGCGCGATTGAGCTGCTCGGCGGCGGCGAGGCCGGCCGGGCCCGAGCCGACCACGGCCACCTTCTTTCCCGTGCGCACCTCGGGTGCTTCCGCGGCCACCCAACCCTCGTCGAAGGCGTGCTCGATGATGCCGACCTCGACCTGCTTTATGGTGACGGGGTCATCGTTGATGCCGAGCACGCAGGAGCCCTCGCAGGGCGCGGGGCAGAGGCGGCCCGTGAACTCCGGGAAGTTGTTGGTGGCATGGAGCCGGTCGATCGCCTCGCGCCAGCGGTCGCGGTAGACGAGGTCGTTCCAGTCGGGGATCAGGTTGCCCAGCGGGCAGCCCTGATGGCAGAAGGGGATGCCGCAGTCCATGCAGCGCGCGCCCTGCTTCTGCAGCTTCGCCGCCTCGAAGGGCAGGTAGACCTCCTGCCAGTCGTGGATCCGCTCCGCCACGGGACGCCGCTGGGGTGTCTCGCGCTTGATCTCGAGGAAGCCCGTGATCTTGCCCATCCCTCGTTCCGCCCTTAGCCGTGCGCCGAGGCCATCACGGCCTCGTCCACCGACATGCCCGTCTCCTCGGCCTTCTTGATGGCCTGGAGCACGCGCTTGTAGTCGCGCGGCATGACCTTGACGAAGCGCTGCCGCGTTGCCTCCCAGTGCACGAGGAGGCGGGCGGCCACCGGGCTCTGGGTGTGGCGGATGTGGCGCGAGAGCAGATCCTTGACGAGCTCGACGTCCTCCACGTCCACCAGCGGCTCGAGGTCGACCATGCCCGCGTTGCAACGGCTCGCGAAGTCGCCCGCCTCGTCGAGGACGTAGGCGATGCCGCCCGACATGCCGGCGGCGAAGTTGCGGCCCGAGCCGCCGATGACCACGACCCGTCCCCCCGTCATGTACTCGCAGCCGTGATCGCCGATGCCCTCGACGACGGCGAGGGCGCCGCTGTTCCTCACGGCGAAGCGCTCGCCCGCGACCCCGCGGAAATAGGCTTCGCCGCTCGTGGCCCCGTAGAGGACGACGTTGCCGACGAGGATATTGTCCTCGGCGGCGAAGATCGCCTCCCGCGGAGGGAACACGATGATCTTGCCGCCGGAAAGGCCCTTGCCGACGTAGTCGTTGGCGTCGCCTTCGAGGGTGAGGGTGATGCCCCGCGGCACGAAGGCGGCGAAGCTCTGCCCGGCCGAGCCGATGAAGTGTAGGCGGATGGTGTCATCGGGCAGACCGTCCCGTCCGTAAGCCCGCGTCACCTCCGAGCCGAGTATGGTCCCCACCGTCCGGTTCACGTTCCGGATGGCCAGACGGATGTCCACCTGCTCGCGCCGCTCGAGCGCCTCGCGGCACAGGGGCAGGAGGGTCGTCGCGTCCAGCGATTTCTCCAGGCCGTGGTCCTGGTCGACCACCTTCCGCACCGCGACCTCCGGTCCCACCTGCGGACGGTGGAGGATGGCGGAGAAGTCCAGGCCCCGCGCTTTCCAGTGGTCCACCGCCTTCCGGACGTCGAGGAGGTCGGAGCGGCCGATCATCTCCTCCATGGTCCGGAAACCCAGGCTCGCCATGTGCTCCCGGATCTCCTCCGCGAGGAAACGGAAGAAGGTCTCCACGAACTCGGGCTTGCCCGTGAACTTCGCGCGGAGCTTCGGATCCTGGGTGGCGATGCCCACCGGGCAGGTGTTGAGATGGCAGACGCGCATCATGATGCAGCCCATGACCACGAGGGGCGCGGTGGAGAAGCCGTACTCCTCCGCGCCGAGGAGGGCGGCGATGACCACGTCGCGCCCGGTCTTGAGCTGCCCGTCCGTCTGCACGATGATGCGGTCGCGCAGCTTGTTCATGACGAGGACCTGCTGCGTTTCGGCCAGACCGAGCTCCCAGGGGACTCCGCCGTGCTTGAGCGAGGTCAGGGGGGCCGCGCCGGTACCGCCGTCGTGGCCGGAGATGAGCACGACATCCGAGTGGGCCTTGGCCACTCCTGCCGCCACCGTGCCCACGCCCACCTCGGCCACCAGCTTGACGCTGATGCGCGCGCGCGGATTCGAGTTCTTGAGGTCGTGGATCAGCTGCGCGAGGTCCTCGATGGAGTAGATGTCGTGATGCGGCGGTGGGGAGATGAGTCCCACTCCCGGCATGGCGTGGCGGACCTTGGCGATCCAGGGATACACCTTGTGGCCGGGCAGCTGGCCGCCCTCGCCGGGCTTGGCGCCCTGGGCCATCTTGATTTGGAGCTCGTCCGCGTTGATCAGGTACTCGCTGGTGACGCCGAAGCGTCCCGAGGCGACTTGCTTCACCGCGCTCCGGCGCCAGTCGCCGTTGGCGTCGCGCAGGTAGCGCGCGGGATCCTCGCCGCCCTCGCCGGTATTCGATCTCCCGCCCATGCGGTTCATGGCGATGGCGAGGGTCTCGTGCGCCTCGAGGCCGATGGAGCCGTAGGACATGGCCCCGGTGGCGAAGCGCTTCACGATGGCCTCGACGGGCTCCACCTCCTCGAGGGGGACGGGATGGGGCGCGGGCCGCAAGGTGAAAAGTCCCCGCAGCGTGGCCAGGTGCTCGCTCTGCCGGTTGACGAGGTCCGTGTACTCCTTGAAGATCGCGAACTGCTTGGAGCGCGTGGCGTGCTGGAGCTTGAACACGGTGTCGGGATTGAAGAGGTGGTACTCGCCGTCTCGTCGCCACTGGTACTCGCCGCCCCAGTCCAGCTCGGGCTCGCCCACGGGCCGCTCGGGGAAGGCGCGGTGGTGCCGGGCGAGCACCTCCGTGGCCACCACGTTCACGCCGATGCCTCCGATGCGCGAGGCGGTCCAGGTGAAGTAGCGGTCCACGAACGCCTTCTCGAGGCCGATCGCCTCGAAGATCTGGGCGGCTCGGTACGACTGGATGGTCGAGATGCCCATCTTCGAGATGACCTTGAGCACGCCCTTGTTCAGCGCCTTGATGTAGTTCTTGATCGCCGACTTGTGGTCGAGGGCGGGCAGCATGCCCTGCCGGATCATGTCGTCGAGCGTCTCGAAGGCGAGGTAGGGGTTGATGGCGCCCGCCCCGTAGCCGAGGAGCAGCGCCATGTGGTGCACCTCGCGCGGCTCGCCCGTCTCGATGACGAGGCCGACCTTGACGCGCTTGCCCTCGCGAATGAGGTGATGGTGCACGCCGGCGGTGGCGAGGAGGGCGGGTATGGGGGCGTGCTCGCGGTCCACGCCGCGGTCCGACAGGATGAGATAGGTGAAGCCGGCCTCCACCGCCTCGCTCGCCCGCAGACAGAGCTCCTCCATCGCCTGCGCCAGCGCATTGGGCCCGTCCGCGACCTTGAAGAGCATGGGCACCGTAGTCGCCTTGAAGCCGGGCAGGTCCACGTGGCGGATGCGTGCCAGCTCGCCGTTGTCGAGGATGGGGGTCTTGAGCTTGAGCTGCCGGCAGGCCTCGGGCGTGGGCTCGAGCAGATTGCCCTCCGGACCGATGCTCGTGGCGATCTGCGTCACCAGCTCTTCGCGGATCCCATCGAGGGGAGGATTGGTCACCTGGGCGAAGAGCTGCTGGAAATAATCGTAGAGAAGCCGGGGCCGGTCGGACAGCACGGCCAACGACGTGTCGGTGCCCATGGAGCCGATGGGCTCCTCGCCGGCCGTGGCCATGGGAGCCAAGAGCAGGCGCAGGTCCTCGTGCGTGTAGCCGAAGGCCTGCTGGCGCTCGAGCACGGTGTCGTGGTCGGGCTCGGGGAGATCCGGCGGCTCCGGCAACGCCTCGAGGGGCTTGAGATGGGCCGCTGTCGTCGATGATGCGGCCTTGGGCGGTGTCCACGAGGAAGATGCGCCCGGGGTGGAGGCGCTCCTTGAGCAGCACCCGATCCGCGGGAATGTCGAGCACGCCCACTTCCGACGCCATGACCACCAGATCGTCCTTGGTCACGTAGTAGCGGGACGGGCGCAGCCCGTTCCGGTCGAGGACAGCGCCGATGACTGTGCCGTCGGTGAAGGCGATGGAGGCGGGGCCGTCCCACGGCTCCATGAGACAGCCGAGATACTCGTAAAAATCCTTGCGGAGGGTGGGCATGGACTCGTGACCGCTCCACGCCTCCGGGATCATCATGAGCACGGCGAGGGGCAGGGGCCGCCCCGCCATGACCAGGAGCTCGAGCACATTGTCGAAGGTGGCGGAGTCGCTGCCGCCTTCGACCACGATGGGGAGGATCTTCTGGAGGTCGTCACCGAGGAGATTCGACCGGCAGAGCGCCTCGCGCGCGTGCATCCAGTTGATGTTGCCGCGCAGGGTGTTGATCTCGCCGTTGTGGGCGATGAAGCGGTAGGGATGGGCCAGCGGCCAGGACGGGAACGTATTGGTGGAGAAGCGCTGGTGCACGAGAGCGAGGGCGGACTCCACGAGCGGATCCACGATGTCGGGGAACATGGTCTCGATCTGGTCCGCCGAGAGCATGCCCTTGTAGATGACGGTGTTGGCGGAGAGGCTCGGCAGATAGAAGAATCCACGGTCGGCGATATCCGAGGTGCGCACGGCGTGCTCGACGCGCTTGCGTATCACGTAGAGCTTTCGCTCGAAGGCCTGGGCGTCGGAAATACCGGGGCCCCGGGCAATGAAGACCTGCTCGATCAGGGGCTCGACGGCGCGTGCGCTTGGCCCGATCGGGGAATCGTCGATCGGCACCGAGCGCCAGCCCAGAACCGCTTGCCCCTCTTCTCGGGCCACCGTCTCGAGCATGGTCCGGCACCGCGCCGCCTGGGACGCGTCGCGGGGCAAGAATACGAGGCCGGCGCCGTAGTGCCGGGGTGCGGGCAGGGTGATGCCGAGCTTGCCGCACTCCCGGGCGAGGAAGGCGTGAGGCATCTGGATCAGGATGCCGGCGCCGTCTCCGGTATTGACCTCACACCCGCAGGCTCCGCGGTGGAGGAGGTTCTTGAGCACCTGGAGGGCCTGGCTGACAATGGCGTGGGACTTCCTGCCCTTCATGTCGACGACGAAGCCGACGCCGCACGCGTCGTGCTCGTGAGTGGGATCGTAGAGGCCCTGGGGCCGGGGCATCCCGGTTGGCGTCGTCGCTGACAGATCGTCCTTCGTCGCCATGCTCTCTCCTGTCCTGCCACGTCCTTGTGAAGTCGCCGAACAACCCTGAATTGAGGAGTGAGACTACACGAGGCGCAAGCATTAGCCAAGGATAAAATGTCAAAAACATAGAATTAGCACAGCTAATAAGCTAAGCTTGGGCCATGAACCTCGACAGCCTCAAGCTCTTCTGCGACGTCGTGAGACTGAGGAGTTTTTCTCGCGCCGCCTCCGGCAACGGGGTCACCCAGTCGGCAGCCAGCCAGGCGATGCAGCAGCTGGAAGCCGAGCTGGACGTCCCCCTCCTCGACCGGTCCCGGCGGCCGCTGGTGGCCACCGAAGCGGGGCGCGTCTTCTTCGAAGCCTGTCGCGACCTCCTGCAGGGCTTCGACGACGCGCGGGCCAGCCTCCGTGCTTCCAAGGAGCGGGTCGAAGGAACGGTGCGCGTGGCCGCGATCTACTCGGTGGGTCTCCACGACATGAGCCGGCACATGCAGCCCTTCATGTCCGCGCACCCGCAGGCCCGCGTCCTCCTCGAATGCCTCCATCCCCACAAGGTGGTGGAAGCGGTCCTGAACGACGAGGCCGATGTCGGCGTGCTCTCCTATCCCGCGGCCACTCGCACGCTCAATGTCCTGCCCCTGCGCTCGGAGCCCATGGTGCTCGTGACTCATCCGAGCCACCGGCTCGCCAAGCGGAAGCACGTGGCTCCGGGGGATCTCGTGGGCGAGAAGTTCGTGGCCTTCGATCGCGACCTGGCGGTGCGCAAGGCCATCGACCGCGCCCTCAAGCAGCACGGGGTCAAGGTCGAGGTGGTCATGGAGTTCGACAACGTGGAGACCATCAAGCAGGCGATCGGCATTGCCGCCGGAGTGAGCATCCTGCCGCGGCCGACGGTGGTGATGGAGTCGAGCATGCGAACCCTCGCCACGGTGCCCCTGGCCCTCTCCGGCCTGGCCCGCCCCATCGGTCTCATCTATCGGCGGGGCAAGCGGCTCACCCCGGCGGTGGCGCGCTTCATCGAAACGCTTCGGAAGGCCGACGAGGCCACCACAGACGATGCGCGCTGAGGCGGGCTCCGGCGATATCCGCATGGTACCGTAAGGGCCATGGCGGAGGCCCCGAGGCAGGTCATGGCCGTCCAGAAGTTTGTGAGCCGTGGAGGCATCCGGGTGTACGGGATGCCGGTCGAGACATTCCCGGGCCACGTGAACAATATCTATCTGATCGTGGATGGCGATACGCTCACGCTGGTGGACGTGGGCTCGGGCACCGACGAGTCGATCAAGGGGCTCCGCGCGCGCTTCGACGAGGTGCGCGAGCGCTTCGGCGAGCGTGTCTCTCTCGGCGAGGTCCGTCACGTCGTCATCACCCACGCGCACATCGATCATTTCGGCTGGGTCGGCCACTTTACCCGCGAGACGGGCGCGCGGGTCTGGGTCCACGAGCTGGATGCCCGGGTGCTGAGCCGTTTCGAGGAGCGGATGGTGCTGGCCTCCAAGGACATGGGCGTCTTCCTGGAGCGGGCCGGGGTCACGTCCGAGCTCAGGGGAGAGCTCGAAACGATGTACCGCTTCTCCAAGGCCTCGTTCAAGTCAGTGTCCATCGACGGCGTGGTCAAGGACGGGCAGCAGATCATCAACGGCTATCGCGTCCATCACACGCCCGGCCACTGCCCGGGGCAGATCTGCCTCGAGGTCGACGATCTCCTCTTCACGGCTGATCACGTGCTCTCCCGTATCACGCCGCATCAGTCCCCCGCGTCCATCACGCCCTTCTGCGGCCTCGAGCTCTACCTGCAGTCTCTGGACAAGGTCCGCCGGCTCGGCGGCGTGAGGCTGGCGCTCCCGGGACACGAGGCGCCCATCGAAGAGCTGGGCGAGCGCATAGGAGCCATCGCCGCCCACCACGACCGCCGGCTCGGGCAGGTGCTGGACATCTGTCGCGACTCGAAGACCCTGCTCGGCGTGTCGCTGGCCCTCTTCGGGCCGCGGGAGGGATATACGCGGCTCCTCGCCCTCGAAGAGGCGGGAGCCCACGTCGAGTACCTTTTCCAGCGGGGCGAGCTGGGTATCGCCAACCTGGATGAGGTGAGCCAGCAGGCCAATCCCGTAATCCAGTACGAGACCAGACGAGGAGCCGCCGCATGAGCGCGTCGCTGATCATTTCTTCCAGCGAAGGGGACTCGAACCTCTACTACGCCTGCCGGTTCATGGCGCCCGATCCGTTCGTCTTCCTCGAGATCGACGGCAGGAAGATCCTGCTCATGTCAGACCTCGAGGTCGACCGCGCCCGCCAGCAGGCCCGGGCGGACGAAGTCCTGTCGCTGTCCGAGTGGGAAGCCAAGGCCAAGCAGCGCTGGCCCCAGCCGAGACTCACCGATACCGTCACCCTCCTCCTCGAGGATTACGGCGCCCGTAGCGTCGAGGTACCCTCCGACTTTCCCCTCGAAGCCGCCGACCGGTTGCGTGAGCGCGGGATCACCGTGCAGGTGAGGCCGCATCCGTTCTTCCCTCAGCGGGTCATCAAGTCCGCCGAGGAGGTGGCGGCCATCGAGGAGGCCCAGCGCCACACGGAGACTGCGCTGGCCGCGGCCCTCGACGTGCTCCGCGAGAGTGTGATCAGGGGTGACGAGGTGATGTGGAAGGACCGGCCTCTCACCTCCGAGGATCTCAAGAAGGTGGTCAACGTCTCGCTCATGGAGAACGACTGCATCGCCCAGCACACCATCATCGCCTGTGGCGACCAGGGTGTTGACCCGCACAACCAGGGCTCGGGTCCCATCCGTCCCAACCAGGGCATCATCTTCGACATCTTTCCGCGCTCCTCGACTTCCCACTATTTCGCCGACATGACGCGAACCGTGGTGAAGGGCAGAGCCCCGGACGAGCTCAAGCGGATCTACGAGGCGGTCCTGGCCGCCCAGCTCCGAGGTATCGAGCTGATCCGGGACGGCGCCTCGGGTGGGGCCATCCATGCAGAGGTTGCGCACACCATGGAAGCCCGTGGCTATACCACCGGCGTCGTGGGCGGACGCAACCAGGGCTTTTTCCATGGGACGGGCCACGGGGTGGGTCTCGACATCCACGAGCTGCCGCGGATCAGTCGTCTCGACTACCCACTCAAGACCGGCCAGGTGGTGACGGTCGAGCCGGGCCTCTACTACGCGGGCAGGGGAGCCGTGCGCATCGAAGACATGGTCCTCGTCGAGGCCGGCGGGTGCCGCAACCTCACCCGCTCGCCCAAGATGGAGCTCCTGGAGCTCTAGCAGGATCGGCGCGGAGCGGCCGGCGTCGTGGTCGGGCCGGAGATAACCTTGCCAACCCGCAGGGGTTTGGGTAGCATGAAGGCGAAGCGGCTCCTACCAGGCTAGAGTTTCCAGAACTCCGAGAGTCCGGGGTCGCTCTGCGTCGAGGACGGCGGTCACTGAAAGGACGATCGAGACCATGAGCGACACCGTAATGCCCGCGGCTACGGTCGCAAAACCGCGCCGGACGCTGACCCGGGCAGTGATCCGGTTTGCCGGCGACTCCGGTGACGGCATGCAGGTCACCGGCGAGCAATTCACCACGGAAGCGGCGTGGGCCGGCAACGACATCTCGACCCTGCCGAATTTCCCCGCGGAGATCCGCGCCCCCGCCGGCACGCTCTTCGGCGTGTCGAGCTTCCAGCTCCAGTTCGGCAGCCAGCGGGTCTACACGCCGGGCGATCATCTCGACGCGCTGGTGGCCATGAATCCTGCCGCGCTCAAGGTGCACCTAGCCGATCTCAAGAAGGGCGGCATCCTCATCGTCAACACGGCGGCCTTCGACCAGCGCAACCTGGAAAAGGCCGGCTATCCGAAGGACCCCAAGGGCGAGCCGAAGAACCCGCTCAACGAGCCCGGGCTCGCCGAGCAATACCGCCTGTACCAGGTCGACATCGGCGCGATGACGAAGAAGTCGCTCGAGGACCTGCCGATGAACGCCAAAGAGAAGGAGCGCTGCAAGAACTTCTTCGCGCTCGGCCTCGTCTCCTGGATCTATACGCGTCCGCTGGACCCGACGCTCGACGCCATCAAGAAGCGCTTCGCCAAGAACCCGACCTTCGTCGAGGCCAATATCCGGGTTCTCAAGGCGGGCCACGCCTTCGGGGAGACGGCGGAGATGTTCTCGGAGCACTACGGCATCGAGCCGGCCGAGATGGCGCCAGGTGTCTATCGCAGCATGACGGGCAATCGTGCCCTCGCCTGGGGTCTCCTCGCCGCGGCGGAGCGGACGAAGATCCCCATCGTCTTCGGCGCCTATCCCATTACGCCTGCCTCGAGCATTCTCGAGGAGCTGGCGCTGCACAAGCGCTGGCGCGTGCGGACCTTCCAGGCCGAAGACGAGATCGCGGCCGTCACCTCGGCGATCGGCGCATCGTTCGGCGGCGCCATCGGGGTCACGGCCTCGAGCGGTCCCGGCATCGCGCTGAAGGGTGAAGGCATCGGGCTCGCGGTGATGGCGGAGCTGCCGCTGGTGATCTTCGACATTCAGCGCGGCGGCCCCAGCACCGGTCTCCCCACCAAGACCGAGCAGGCCGACCTGATGCAGGCTCTCTACGGCCGGAACAGCGAGAGTCCCATCGTGGTCATCGCGCCCTGCACGCCCGGCGATTGCTTCTATATCGCCTACGAGGCGATACGCATCGCCATCAAGTACATGGTGCCGGTGATGGTGCTCTCGGATGGTTATCTGGCCAACGGCTCCGAGCCCTGGCTCATCCCCGACGTCAAGACGCTGCCCGACATCCCGGTCACCTTCCGCACCGAGACGGAAGGGTTCGCGCCGTACATGCGGGATGCGGCGACCCTCGCACGTCCCTGGGTGCGTCCAGGCACACCGGGGCTCGAGCACCGGATCGGCGGCATCGAGAAGCAGGACATCACGGGCAATATCTCGTACGAAGCGGACAACCACGACCACATGGTGCGCACGCGCGCCGAGAAGGTCCGGCGGGTGGCCCAGGAGATTCCGCCGACGTCGATCAATGGGCCGGAGTCAGGCGAGGTGCTGGTCGTCGGTTGGGGCGGCACGTACGGCGCCATCACCGCCGCGGTGGAGGAAGCGCAGATGGAGGGCAAGGCGGTCGCCTCCATCCACATTCGCCACCTCAATCCGCTGCCCCCGGACCTCGGCCAAATCCTCCGCCAGTACCGACGCGTTCTCGTGCCGGAAATCAATAGCGGCCAGCTCGTGAGAGTGCTTCGGGCCGAGTACCTCGTCGACGCGGTAGGGTTCAACCGGGTGCGCGGTATGCCGCTGGCGAGCCAGGAAATCCTCGAGGCCATCAATCAACTTCTGGAGGCAAAGCAGTGAGCACGGTCACGGGCACGCCCGGCGCGACACCGAAGTACACGAAGAAGGACTTCGAGTCCGACCAGGACGTTCGCTGGTGCCCCGGCTGCGGGGACTACGCCATCCTGAGCGCGGTGCAGAAGACGATGCCGAGCCTCGGCATCCCCAAGGAAGACATCGTGTTCATCTCGGGGATCGGCTGCTCGAGCCGCTTCCCGTACTACATGAACACCTACGGGTTCCACACGATCCACGGCCGCGCGCCGGCGCTCGCCACCGGCCTGAAGCTGGCCAGGCCCGAGCTCAAGGTCTTCGTCGTCACGGGCGACGGCGACGGGCTCTCGATCGGCGGCAACCACCTGCTGCACGTGCTGCGGCGGAACGTGGACGTCACCATCCTGCTCTTCAACAACCGGATCTACGGCCTGACCAAGGGGCAGTACTCGCCGACGAGCGAGCTGGGGAAGGTGACCAAGTCCACGCCTATGGGCTCGGCCGACCGGCCCCTCAGCCCCTGCTCCTTCGCCCTCGCCGCGGGCGCCACCTTCGTCGCCCGTACGGTGGACCGGAACATCGCCCACATGGAAGAAACGCTCAAGCGCGCCTCCGGCCACAAGGGCGCGGCCTTCGTGGAGATCCTGCAGAACTGCAACGTCTACAACGATCTCGCGTGGAACGTGCTCTACGACAAGGAGTCCAAGATCCTCCACGAGTGCCGGCTCGAGCACGGCAAGCCCATCATGTTCGGGCCGCCCGACGATCGCCGCGGCCTCGTGCTCGAAGGGGTGAAGCCCAGGGTGGTCAAGGTCAAGGACGTGCCGGAGAGCGCGCTCTGGGTGCACGACTCTTCCGATCGGGCCACCGCCATGCTGCTTGCCCAGCTCTGGGCGCCTGAGTATCCGATCCCGCTGGGTACCCTGCTGAGCCAGGACGGCGAGACCACGTACGAGGAGATTCTCCTCCAGCAGGAGCAGAAGGCGATCTCGGACCGCGGTCCGGGGGATATCGCGAAGCTCCTGATGGCAGGCGAAACCTGGAAGATCGGCTAACGCAGGCGGCCGATAAGGGGCCATCTGCTTCGTTGGCGCCCTCGGCCGCACGCTCAACGTACAGAGAGTACGCCTCGCGCGCGACCTTCGGGCGCCGCCTCGCAGCTGACCCCTTCTCGACCGCCTGCCTCCGCCTACACTGAGGATCAAATGGCGCTGAGTCCTGCGTTTCTTGCCGAGTTGGAGAGAATCGTGGGGGCCCGGGGGGTGGTGTCGACGCCCGAGGGGCGGTTGGCCTACGAGTGTGACATGCACACCTTCTACAAGGGCGCGCCGGACTTCGTGGTGTTGCCCGAGACGACCCAGCAAGTCCTCGAGCTCGTGCGGCTGTGCCGGCGCGAGCATGTGGCGGTGGTGCCGCGTGGGTCCGGCACGGGGCTCATCGGGGGGGCTATGGCGCCGGTGGGTGGAGTCATGATCTCCATGACCCGGATGAACCGGCTCCTCGAGCTCGACTTCCCCAACCGCTGCGCGACTGTCCAACCCGGGCTCATCAATCTCTGGCTCTCCCAGGCCACGCGGGAGCACGGCTATTACTTCGCGCCCGACCCTTCGAGCCAGATGGTGTCCTCCATCGGCGGAAACGCCTCGACCAATGCCGGCGGCCCGCATTGCCTCAAGTACGGCATCACCGTCAATCACGTGCTGGGGCTCGAGCTGGTTACGGGGGCGGGGGAAATCCTGCGCGTAGGCGGCAAGGCGCAGGATGCACCCGGCTACGATCTCACGGGGGCGCTGGTGGGAGGCGAGGGGACGCTCGGCCTGCTCACGGCCATCACCGTGCGCCTCCTTCATATCCCGGCCGGCGTCAAGACACTCCTTGCCTCCTTCTCCGCCATCGACGACGCTTCCGAGACCGTATCGGCCATCGTAGGGGCCGGCATCATTCCCGCGGCGCTCGAGATGATCGACGAGACCTTCGTGCGCGCGATCAACGAAGGAGTGGGCGCGGGCTATCCCAAGGGCGCGGGCGCGGTGCTCCTCGTCGAGCTGGACGGGCCCGAGGCGGAGATCGACGCCCAGGCCGGACGCATCGTGCAGATCTGCCACGATCACGCCGCGCTCGAGATTCGGGTAGCCAAGGACGATGCGGAGCGGGCGCTCCTCTGGAAGGGACGCAAGGAGGCGGCGGGCGCGGTGGGCCGCATGTCGCCCACCTGGATTCTCCAGGACGCCGTGGTGCCACGCTCCCGGCTGCCCGAAATCATGCGCGAGGTGCAGGCCATCGGGGCTCGTCACCGTCTCGTCATCGCCAATGTCTTTCACGCGGGCGACGGCAACCTGCATCCGATGATTCTCTACAACGACCGCGTTCCCGGGGAGCTCGAGCGCGCCCAAGAGGCCAACGACGAGCTTCTGCGCGCCTGCCTCGCCATGGGGGGCAGCGTGACGGGGGAGCACGGCGTCGGCCTCGACAAGGCCTCGAGCATGCCGCTTCAGTTCGGCGACGCCGATCTGGGCTTCATGGCGCGCTTTCGTCGCGTCTTCGATCCCGACGGGATCATGAATCCAGGCAAGCTCCTGCCCTCGCACCCGGCGTGCGGCGAGGGCTTTCGTCCCGCTGCGCCGCGACTGCCCGCCGGCACCTGGGTCTGAGATCGTGAGCGTGTCCGCTCCCGCCGTCTCGGACGCCCTCGCCGCCATCGTCGGTCGCGAGCACGCTCCGGGATCGGCGGCCCAGCTCGCCGCGGCCTCGGTGGACGGCGTGACGCCCCGATGGCGAGTGCGCCCCTCGTCGACGGATGACGTCAGCCGGATCATGAAGCTGGCCGCCTCCGAAGGGCTCGCCGTCGCTCCTCTTGGCAGCGGTTCGGCGCTCGATCTCGGCATGCCGCCCGCGCGCGTCGATCTTGCCCTCGACCTCTCACGGCTGACGGGCATCACGGAATACGTGCCGGCCGACATGGTGGCCACGGTGCAGGCCGGCGTGCGGCTGGATGTCCTGGGGCGCGAGCTGGGCAAGCACGGGCAGATGCTGGCCCTGGATCCCTACGGCGGTCCCTCGCGCACGGTGGGCGGTGTGCTCGCGTGCGGCGCCACTGGTCAGCGGCGATTCCGGTACGGCACGGGGCGCGATCTCCTTCTCGGGGCCCGCTTCGTGCAGGCCGACGGCACCGTGACGTGGGGCGGTTCGAAAGTCGTCAAGTCGGTCACGGGGTACGACGTGCCCAAGCTCCTCGTCGGGTCGCTGGGTACCCTCGGCGTCATCGTCGAGGCGACCCTGCGCCTTCACCCCGTCCAGCCCGCCTCGGGCTCATGGCTCTTCGCCTTCTCTTCGCGAGAGCGGGCGGCCGCGTTCGTGGCGGACGTCCTCGCCTCCAGCCTCGAGCCCGATCGCCTCGCATGGCTCAATGCCGCGGCGCTGGTCCGCGTAGGGATGAAGGGTGTGGAGGCCGGGGTGGCCGTATCGGTGGGCAGCGTGGCCGAGGCGGTGAGCTCTCAGCGGGTCACTCTCGCTTCCGTGGGCTCCTCGCACGGCGGCACGGTCTCGACACTCGACGAGGGCTTCTGGTCGGGTCTCGGCGCGGCGCTCGCCGGGCCCATCGTGGTGAAGCTGGCGAGTGAGATTCGCCGTCTGGCCTTCTGGACAGGGGAGCTGGAGACGGCGCTTGCTCGTCTCGGCCTCTCCTCGGCCGTGGTCGGCGAGGCCGGCAATGGTGTGCTCCGGGCGGCGGCGGAAGGAAGCGTGTCACCCGAGGCTTGGGCGAAGGACATCGTGGCGCCGCTTCGGGAAGCTCTCTCAACCGAGGGCGGGAGCCTGGTTGTCGAGCGGGCGCCCATCGAGCTGAAGCGTGCCGCCGACGTGTGGGGTCCGATTCCCGAGCCCTCCCTCACGGTGATGAAGCGGCTCAAGGCCGAATTCGATCCGCGGGGGATTCTCAATCGCGGCCGGTTCGTGGGCGGGCTGTGAGCACGGCCACCGCGGGCCCGAGCGCCTTCGACGCGAGCGATGCTCCATCCATGGACGGGCTCCGGTCCTGCGTCCACTGCGGTATCTGCCTGCCCCAATGCCCCACGTATCGCGTGCTCGGCGAAGAGATGGACTCGCCACGCGGGCGCATCTATCTCATGCGCGCGGCGGCGGAAGGGCGCATCGGGCTCACGCCTACCATGGCGCGTCACCTCGACCTCTGCCTCGGCTGCCGGGGCTGCGAGAGCGCCTGTCCCTCCGGCGTGCCGTTCGGCCAGCTCCTGGAGGCCACGCGCGCGCAGCTCGTGCGCAAGGGAGTCCGCGCTCCGGAGACCGATCACGCGACTACCCGGTGGGCCCTCGAGACCTTTCCGCATCCCTCGCGCCTGGCGCCCCTTCTCTGGGGGCTCCGGCTGTACCAGGCCTTTGGAATCCAGACATTCGTCCGTGCCTCCGGCCTCCTCGTGCCCTTCCGGAAGCTCAAAGCCATGGAGTCGCTGCTCCCCACCGCCTCCTCCTCGGAGGCGCTGCGGGAATTCATCCCCGCGCGCGGCAAGGCACGGGGCAGGGCGGGATTGCTCACGGGCTGCGTTCAGCGCCTCTTTTTCGCCGACGTCAACGCGCGCACCGCGCGCCTGCTCTCCGCCGCCGGTTGGGACGTGGTCGTCCCCCGCGCGCAGGGATGCTGTGGCGCCCTGCATCTGCACGCGGGCCGGCTCGACGAGTTCCGTGGGCTCGCGGGGAGCCTCATGTCGAGCTTCCCCGGCGACGTGGACGTGATCGTGACCAATGCCGCGGGCTGCGGCTCCGCGCTCAAGGAATACGGCCACTGGCTTCCCGGCGAGGTCGCGGAAGGCTTCGCCGCGAAGGCGCGGGACATCACCGAGGTCCTCATCGACTCGGAGCTTCCCCTGGGCGAGCTCCGGCAGACCGTGGCCTATCACGACGCCTGCCATCTCGCCCACGGCCAGAAGGTGCGCTCACAGCCGAGAGAGCTCCTGCGACGCATCCCCGGACTGACCCTGGTGGACATCAAGGACTCGGAGCTCTGCTGCGGCAGCGCGGGCGTTTACAATCTCACGGAGCCGGCCATGGCGGAGGAGCTGGGGCGGATGAAGGTCGCGCGCATCCGCGAGAGCGGAGCGCGCATCGTGACCGCGGGCAATCCGGGCTGCCTGCTCCAGATCGCCAGGCATGCGCGGGAGGCCGGGCTCGATCTCGAGGTCGTCCACCCCGTGGATCTCCTCGCGCGCGCCCTGAGGGAGACATGAAGGTCAGGATCGAGGACTACGTGAAGTTCGACGAATCCAGAATGGCCAAGATCGCCGTCGCCACCACCTCGCGCTGCCAGCTCGATCTCTACTGTGTGGCGCCCGGGCAGTCGCAGCGACCGCATACCCACGACGACCAGGACAAGATCTACTACGTGGTCGAAGGCTCCGGCCGATTCTCCCTCCGCGGCAAGGAAGAGCGGTTGCGCAAGGGCGAGGCGCTCGTAGCGGAAGCGGGCGTCGAGCACGGGCTCTTCAACGACGGCAACGAGCCGATGCTGATCCTGGTGGTGGTCACGCCGCCGCCCCCGCACGGGCCGGAGGCGAAGAAGACATGAAGGCCTCGATCATGATCACCTGCCTCGGCGATCTGCTCTTTCCCGACGTGGGCGTGGCCATGGTCAAGCTCCTGCGGCGCCTGCGCGTCACCGTGGACTTTCCCCCGGGGCAGACGTGCTGCGGCATGCCGCTCTTCAACTCCGGCTACCATCACGACGCGGCACTCGTGGCCGCGCGCACGGTGAAGCTCTTCGAGAGAGCGGAGCACGTGGTCGTTCCCTCCGGCTCCTGCGCGTGGATGGTCAAGACGGAGTACCCGGGCCTCCTCAAGGACGACCCCGCCCTGAAGGCCAAGGCGGAGGCGCTGGCCGCGAAGACCTACGAGCTGTCGCAGTTCCTCGTGAACGTCCTGGGGGTGACGAGCATCGACTCGCCGTTCCAGGGCCGCGTGACGTATCACGACTCCTGCCACCTCTTGCGCGGGCTGGGGGAGTCGCGGAATCCGAGGGCGCTGCTCCGGGGGGTGAAGGGGTGCGAGCTGGTGGAGCTGCCGGGCTCGGACGAGTGCTGCGGGTTCGGCGGCTCCTTTTCCGTCAGGCTGCCCGAGGTGTCGACGGCCGTTCTCGACAAGAAGCTCGCCAATGTGGAGAGCACGGGCGCGGCCTGCCTCGTGGCCTGTGACGCGGGCTGTCTCATGCAAATGGGCGGCGGGCTCTCTCGGCGCGGCTCGCGCGTACGCGCGGTGCATCTCGCCCAGGTGCTCGAGCCGGAGGAAGGCGAGTGAGCGACGCCCACCTCGAGACGCCCTTTCCCGAGCGCGCGCATGCCGCGCTCGGAGACGCCCATCTCCAGGAAGCGCTCACCATCGCCACCACCAAATTCATCGGGCTCCGCAAAGAGTCCTTCGAGGGCTATCCGGACGGGGAGGCGCTGCGCGACCGGGCCCGGGCCATCAAGGAAGCGACGCTCCAGGGGCTCGACCAGCACCTCGAGCGGCTCGCCGACAATATCGAGCGGCTGGGCGGCCACGTGCACTGGGCGGCCACGGGGGAGGAAGCGCGCGACATCATCCTCCGCCTCTGCCGCGACAAGGGCGTCCGCATGGCCGTCAAGAGCAAGTCGATGGCCACGGAAGAGATCGAGCTCAACGAGGCCCTGGAGGCGGTGGGCGTCAAGCCCGTGGAAACCGATCTCGGCGAGTACATCATCCAGCTCGCCCACGAGAAGCCGTCGCACATCATCGCCCCTGCCATCCACAAGACCAAGGGGCAGGTCGCCGATCTCTTCTCCAAGGAGCTGGGTGGCCGCTTCGAAGCCGATCCCGAAGTGCTCACCGCGGTGGCGCGGAAGGAGCTGAGGCAGAAATTCCTCGAGGCGGACATGGGCATCACGGGGGCGAACTTCGCGGTGGCGGAGACGGGCACCATCGTCCTCGTCACCAACGAAGGCAACGGGCGGATGGTCACCTCGCTTCCGCGCATCCACGTGGCGGTCATGGGCATGGAGAAGGTGATCCCGACCATGACGGATCTCATGGTCTTCCTCTCCATCCTCGCGCGGAGCGCGACGGGGCAGAAGCTCTCGTCCTACACCACGCTCGTGCGGGGGCCACGCCAGCCCGGCGAGGTCGAGGGGCCCGAGGAGCTCCATCTGATCCTCATGGACAATGGGCGTACGCGCCAGATCGCGGGCACGCTGCGCGAGGCGCTCTACTGCCTGCGCTGCGGGGCCTGTCTCAATGTCTGCCCCGTCTACCGGCAGATCGGCGGCCACGCCTACGGCTATACGTACCCGGGGCCCATCGGCATCCTGCTCACCGCCATGCTCAAGGGGAATGCCGCGGTCAAGGATCTGGCGCATGCCTCCTCGCTCTGCGGCGCCTGCAAGGACGTCTGCCCAGTGCGCATCGACATTCCGCGCATGCTCGTGGAGCTTCGCGAGCATCTCGACCGGGAGAAGATCGCCCCCTGGGGCGAGCGGATGCTCTTCGGCCTCGCGCGCCGGGCCATGGCCTCGCCCGGCCTCTTCGACGCGGGCGTCCGGCTCGGGCGTATGGCCCAGCGGCCTTTCGTCAGAGACGGGAAGCTCCGGACCCTGCCGCTCTTCTTCGGCAAGTGGACGCGGACGCGCGATCTGCCGCCGGTGGCCGCCCGCACCTTCAGCGAGCGGTGGAAGGAGATCGAGCGACCATGACCACGCGCACGGAGTTCCTCGGCAGCATCAGGAGGGAGATGAGCAAGACGCGGGGCCTCTTCGAAGCGCATCCCGTGCCGCGACCGCCCGACGCGGGCCAGGCCTTCGAGATGGTCAAGCGGCAGATGGCCGAGCGATGGCCGCAGGCGCTCGAGCGCTTCCGCGAGGAGTTCGAGCGCATCGCGGGAGTCTTCCACCGCGTGGCGCGATTGGACGAGGTGCCCGGGGCGATCAAACGCATTGCCGAGGCGCGCGAGGCGAAGAGTGTGCTGTCGTGGGACCCGGGAGCGCTCGGGCTCGACCTGCGGAAAAGCCTCGGCCCCGAGGGATACTCGGTCACCGTCGCTCCGGATGGAGATCCTGACGCTCCTGCGCGGCAGCTTCACCGGGATGCCGCGGCCCGCGCGGAGATCGGCGTCACCGGCGTGGACTGGGCCCTCGCCGAGACGGGCACGCTTGTCCTCGTCTCGGGCCGGGGACGACCGCGCTCGACCTCGCTCTTGCCGGCGACCCACGTGGCTGTCTTCGATCGCGGCTGCCTGCTCGAGTCGCTGGAGCAGGTGGGCACCATGCTGGAAGCGCTCCATGCCGATCCGGCGCGGAGCATGTCGGGTGCCGTCATCAACTTCATCACGGGGCCATCGCGCACCGCCGACATCGAGCTGACCCTGACCCGCGGCGTGCACGGGCCAAAGGATGTTCATGCCATCTTCGTGGAGGGGCGATGAGCGAGCGCCTGTTCACCCCGGCCGAGGTCAATGCCCTGATCCCCAAGCTCACCGAGCTCATGAACGAGGCGATGGATCTGCACCGCCGTGGCCGCGCCCTGCAGGAGGCCCTGACCGAAGAGCGCGATCGCATCCGCGCCTCGGGCGGGGCCATGGTGGACCAGCGGGACTGGAAGGCGAGAGCCGAGCGGCTCGACGGCTATTCCATCGAGGTGAAACAGGCGCTCGCGCGTATCGCCGAGCTGGGGGGCGTCATCAAAGACGTCGAGATGGGCCTGGTGGACTTCCCCGGCCTCGTGCCCCAGGTGGCGGGGACACAGCCGGTAAACCTCTGCTGGAAGCACGGCGAGGACGCGGTTCGATTCTGGCACGGTTTCGACGAAGGCTATGCGCATCGGAAGCCCCTGCCGTGAAGCCGTCGGCCATCCTCTTCGACCTCTTCGACACTCTCGTGCTTCTCGACCGCGAGCGGCTCCCGGAGGTCCTCATCAACGGCAAGGCACGGCGCACCACCGCCGGCCATCTTCATCGCGCCTTCCAGCCCTTTGCCCCCACGGTTTCCCTCGAGGACTTCGTGAACGGGCTCTTCTGGAGCTGGCAGGAGGCCGAGCGCATCCGCGGCGAAGCTCATCGGGAGGTGACGGCACCCGAGCGCTTCGGCATGATGTTTGGGCACTTGGGCTTGGGGGAGGGGAAGCTGCCCCGCGAGGCCCTGGAAATTCTCCTCGCCACGCATATGCGCGAGCTCTCCAAGGCCGTGGTCTTCCCGGAGCATCACCGTGAGCTGCTGCGCGGGCTCAAGGAGCGGCACCGGCTGGCCGTGGTGTCGAACTTCGACTACGCGCCCACGGCCAGGCATGTCCTCGAGCGGGAAGGGGTGGCGGACCTGTTCGAGACCATCGTGGTGTCGGATGAGGTAGGCTGGCGCAAGCCCAAGCCGGTCATCTTCGAGCGGGCCCTTGGACATCTGGCCATTGGGCCGGGCGAGGCCCTCTTCGTGGGCGATCGGGCGGACATCGACGTGGCGGGCGCCCAGGCGGTGGGCATGGCCTCGGCCTGGATCAATCGCGAGGCGGCGGCCTTGCCGGAGGGCATGATGCCTCCGGAGTTCGAGATCCGGGACCTGGGCGAGCTCGAGGCCATACTTCGTGACTAGCCGCGCATCCAGGGCAACGCTCGGGGCATCTTAAGGTCGCTCCATTCACGGAAGCGAAATCAACGAGAAGGCGAGGAGAGACATGGCACCGACTCGGAAGGTCGTCATTATCGGATCCGGCCCTGCGGGCTACACCGCGGCCATCTACGCGGCCCGGGCCAACCTGGCGCCCGTGATGTTCACAGGCATACAGTCGGGCGGCCAGCTCATGCTGACGACCCTCGTGGAGAACTATCCCGGCTTCGTGGACGGCATCGACGGCCCGCCGCTCATGGAGACGTTCAAGGAGCAGGCCCTTCGCTTCGGCACCGAGATGATCCCGGAGGACGTGACGGAGGTGGACTTCACCCGCCGGCCCTTCCGGATGAAGACCGACGACGCCGAGGTGGAGGCGCACACCGTCATCATCGCCACCGGCGCCTCGGCCAAGCTCATCGGCCTTCCCAGCGAGTCGAAGCTCATGGGTCGCGGCGTCAGCACGTGCGCGACCTGCGACGGCTTCTTCTTCAAAGACCAGAACATCATGGTGGTCGGCGGAGGCGACTCCGCCATGGAAGAGGCGCTCTATCTCTCGCGCCTCGGCCGGCAGGTGCAGGTGGTGCACCGCCGCGACAGTCTCCGTGCGTCCAAGATCATGCAGGAGCGCGCCCTGAAGAATCCCAAGATCGAGTTCATCTGGGATACCGCGGTCGAGGATGTTCTCGATCCGGCCAAGGGCAAGGTCACCTCCGTGCGGCTCAAGAACCTCAAGAGCGGAGCGGTGTGGGAGACGGCAGTGGACGGTCTGTTCGTGGCCATCGGGCATCTGCCCAATACCGCCCTCTTCAAGGGGCAGATCGAGCTGCACCCGAACGAATACGCCAAGGTCAAACCGGGGACGACGCAGACCTCAGTGCCGGGCGTGTTCGCCGCCGGCGACGTCGCCGACTTCACCTACCGGCAGGCCGTGACCGCCGCGGGCACGGGCTGCATGGCCGCCCTGGAAGCGGAACGGTATCTGGAGGCGAACCACTCCGGGCACTGAGGGCGGGGCGCCGCCCCCGACTACCTGAGGAGACGCCGCACCGTCGCTCTGTTCTGGGGGAACCAGAGATTGCCCAGGTGCCCCCCGTAGGGATAGAGGATCACGTGGTCCCCCAGCACGTCCTTGAGCTGCTCGATCGACTTGGGGCCGGCGAGAAAATCGTCGGTGTTGTGCATGATGTAGATCCGGGGATTTCCCCGCAGCCGCTCGATGATGGTGTCGAGGGAGCCTCGGGCGCTGAAGTCGTCCGAGCTCATGTCCGCCTCGCCGGCCTGGGCTCGCCACACGGGGACGGCGATCTTGTCGCTGTACTCCGTGAAGGTCGTCCCCTTCGCTTCCTCGAGGCGTTTTCGCACCTCGCCCTGAGGGGCGTTCAACACCTGCTGATCATGGATGGCTTGGGTCACCGTCACGAGCTCCGGGAGCACGGTCTGCAGGTACTCCGCGATGAGGAACTGGAGCTCTTCCGTGGTGAAGGTGCTGAAGCCCTTGGCGAGGACGTCGAAAGCGGCGAGGTCGTCCCGCTTCTGATTGGTGAAGGATTCGACGATGCTGAGCGCCTTGCCCGCGATCTCCTTCGATCGCTCCGCGCCGAACTTCTCCTTCAGCGAATCCCACTCATCGAGCTGCTTGAGGACGGAGGCCACGTCGAGGGGCGGGTTCACGAGGAGATACCTCGAGATCCCGATCCTTCCCTCCGCGCCGTCGAGCAGGCTCAGGTAGGCGCCCTCGAGGGCGCCCAGGCTCATGCCCATGAAGTTGATGCGGGTCACCTTGAGGTGATTCCGCGCTTTCAGGACGTCAAGCGTTCGCTGCATCGCCCCGTAGAGGTCGCGGGCATCCTCGGGGGTGTAGCCCGGCGCCCCGCTGCGGCTCGCGGCGAGGGCGAAATTCCAAGTCATGGGCGACGGCATGATCACGACATGGGCGCCGTCCTGATAGAAGAGCTTGGCGAAATACGTAGCCAGCCCGAAATAGGGAGTGGATCCAGTCCCCGGGAGGATGAAGACGAGGGGGGCGGCCCGCTTCTGCTGATAGAGGGCGACACTCAGCTCCCCCTTCCCTTCGAGCTTCGGAAGCTTGTCGCGGCCGGGGAGAATCGACACATGAACGACCTGCCGCTTGATGCCCGGGGTGAGACCATCGGCATTGAGAGAGGCCCCGGTGACCGTGGCAAGATACGGATCGTGGTAGGGGTAATTGTATTCTTCAGCAAGGGCCGGACTCGAGGCCACGCATACCGCCGTCAGCACTATCAGTAGCAACCGCACGGTGGAGACTCCTGTCGGGTGACGTCAAGGCGCTTCGCTATGAGCCCGTTCGGCACCCTCCTGTCTGCAAGAAGTATGACAACCGAGGGAAATCCCGAACTGAGCACAAAGGTCCGTGCCCGCCCGGCTCGAAGCCCGAAAGAATGACGGACTGTGGGAAGGAACTACCGGCTGGTTCTCCCTACGGCATGCCCTTCATGTCGACAGGGAGGTAGTAGCGCTTCTCGCCGAGGGCGTCCACGCGCTCCCAGAACTCCGGCAGAGCGGCCAGGCCGGTGTCGTTGACGCCAGCGCTCTGGCGCCAGATGCACCACGAGTCCGGGTGCCGGCGGCTCGCTTCGCCTAGCCAGCGGTTTCCTTCCTCTTTCTCGCCGTGGCGTAGCAGGAACTGGCCGAGCTTGAACATGGCCTGAGCGGTCGCCATGTCTTCCGTGAACGCGGGCAGGTGGGCCCGGGCACTTTCCGCCGGCAAGGCATGCACGCTCTCCGGCCCGCGCCGCACCCAGTCCTTCACGGCATCGACGTAGGTCGCCCTGGCGTCAGCAGTCAGCCGGGCCACCTCGTCTGGCATCTCTCTGGTCGCCCGGTTCATCTTGCGGAACCCTTCGTAGGCTCCCGCCGCCTCGGCCGGCCGCACGATGCGCCCGGCCTCGTCGATCCAGATCGCCTGCGGCACGTTCACCACGCCGAAAAGCTCGGCCATGAGGTGCTCGCGGTCGATCAGGGTCGGATAGGTGGGCTTGGCCGCCTCGATCCACGGGACGGCGTCTCCCTCGCGGCTGTCCATGGCCACGGCGATGACGATGAAATTCTGGCCGGCCAGCTCCTCGTAGAGCGCCTGCCACACGGGCAGGTCGCGACGGCACCCTCACCATGAGGCCCAGGTGACGAGGAAGATCTTCTTGCCGCGATAGTCGGAGAGGGAGTGCGGGCGGCCGGAGGCGTCCGGAAGGGTGAAGTCTGGCGCCTGGAGGGAACGGAGGGCTTCAGAGCGGTCCCGGGCGCTCGGGGCAAGCACCCACACGTGACCACGATCGCTGCGCAGGGCGGGCTGGCCCAGATGTCGCCACAGCGCGGCCACGTTCACCCGTTGTCCGCGAACGAATTCCCGCTCGAGGCCCGGGGGTAGGGGGACGCAGAGTTCTCCCTTGCAGAGTCCTTCGGGCTTGGCGACCCAGCCCGTCGCTTCCTCCGCCTCGCGCGCGGACAGCCACAGCGCGTTGTCCGACACCTCGGCCTGGGGCACTTCGAACTCTCCTGCGTCGGTCAGTATGGTCGCCATGGGCCAGAGCATCACAGAGCCCGGGTGAAAGGTCAAATGGAACCGCCGAGCGAAAAGAGACCCTCTTGTGGCAGAGTATGGCGCGGGAGGATACCCACCATGACAAAGCAGTCAGGCCCTTCGTACGTTTACGTAGGCGCTGCCCATTGGACCGCGGGGACCCGCGGCGGAATCTTCCGACGCCCCGTGAGTGGGGGATCATGGGAGCAACTCGGCAAGGGCCTCCCCGACGATGCCCACGTGCACGCCATCACTGTCGACCCGGCCAATCCCGACGTCGTCTATCTGGGGACGCACGACGGCCCCTATCGCAGCGTGGATCGGGGGGAGCGGTGGGAACGGCTCGACTTTCCGCGAGGCGTTCAGGCGTGGTCGGTCCTCGTCCATCCGGCCCGGCCGGGGGTGCTCTACGTGGGGACCTCGCCCGTCGGCGTCTATCGTAGCGAGGATGCGGGCGAGACGTGGCGGAAGCTCGAGAAGGCCGTGCTGCCCGAGCGCGTGAAGATGCCCTTTGCCTGCCGCGTGATGCGGATGGACGTCGATCCCGCGCGACCGGACGAGATCCACGCGGCGCTGGAGGTGGGCGGCGTCATGCGGAGCGTCGACGGCGGAGAGACATGGGAAGACGGCTGCGCCGACCTGCTGAAGCTCGCCGAGCTGCCGCATCTCAAGAGCCGCATCGTGAGCGATACGGACATCGAGGGCATGCTGGACGGCCACGCCCTCTGCGTTACTCCCGCCCGCCCGGGCGCGGTCATCGTCGCTCTCCGCATGGGTCTCTTCCTCAGCAAAGACCACGGCGCGCATTGGGAGGACATGAAGGTCGGGCGCTTCTCGCCCCTCACGTACAGTCGCGATGTCCGCGTGTCGCCTCAGGATCCGCGGGTGCTCTATGCCTGCCTCAGCCCGGCCGCCCGCAGCGAGGACGGCTCCCTCTATGTGAGCCGTGACGTGGGAGAGACATGGACGCGCTTCGATCACGGCGTCAAGGCGGACAGCACGATGATGGCGGTGGCCCTGAATCCGCGCAGCGCCGACCAGGTGCACTGCGTGTCCCGACACGGGCAGGTCTTCGGCACCCTCGACGGCGGGCGCACCTGGAGCGAGGATCATCTTCCCGAGGGCGTGAGCGACGTCTACGCCGCCGCCAGCGCCTGAGCGTAGCGGCATGATCACGGACATCGCGTCGTACCTGCGCTTCTTCGACAGCCTGCAGCGGCGGACGGAGCGCGACGTGGCGGCGCTGCCCGCAGCCGCCGCCGCGTGGCGGCCGCGGGCCGCGGGGGGCGAGGCGGGCTGGAGCATCGGTCAGATTGTCGGGCACATCGGCGGCTCACGCCTCTACTTCGCCAGCGCGTATCGGGGTGAGGGGTGGATCTGGGGAGGGGTGGAGGTCGATCCGGATGACCAGAGCACATGGCTGCCTTGGCTGCGCGCCTCGGCCGAGCGCTACGTGGCGCTTCTCAAGGACACACCGGGTCACTGGCTGGCGCGGCGGATCGAGATGATCGACACGCCCGGCCAGGCGCTCTCCGGCTGGCGCCTGCTCATGATGATGCTCGAGCACGAGGTGCACCACCGGTCCCAGATCGACAGCTATGCCGGTCTCGAGGGCTGGCCGGTGCCGGACATCTTCGGCCGCTCCGCCGAATCCATCGACGCTCTTCAGGCCAGCCAGCGACTCAAGCACGGAGCGGGGCAGGGGGCGTAGCCGGCGTCGGCTACTTCTCTCCGAGGAGGGCGCGCCGGGCCTGAGCGAGTTCCTTGAGCCGCTCCGGGCCCGTCTCCGGATAGTCGAGGTCGAGCGAGCCCAGGGCATCGACGATCGCGGCCGCGACCACGGCCCGGGTGAACCACTTGTTGTCCGCCGGCACCACGTACCAGGGGGCGTCCTTGGTGGCGGTGCGGCGGACCATGGTCTCGAAGGCGTCCATGTAGTCCTTCCAGTACCCTCTCTCCTTGACGTCGTCTCCCGAGAACTTCCAGTACTTCCGCGGGTCCTCCAGCCGCTCGAGCAGGCGCTTTTTCTGCTCTTTTTTCGACACGTGCAGAAAGAATTTCAGGACCGCGATGCCGTTGCGCCTGAGATATCGCTCGAACTTGCGGATGTCGCTGTAGCGATGCTCGAAGATCTCCGCGGCCTCGAGGGGGAGCCGCTCGCGCTCGAGGAGCTCCGGGTGCACGCGGACCACCAGCACCTCCTCGTAGTAGGAGCGGTTGAAGATCCCGATGCGACCGCGCTCGGGAAGGCGCTTCACGCACCGCCAGAGAAAGTCGTGGTCGAGCTCCTCGTCACTTGGCTCTTTGAAGGAGAAGACCTCGCACCCCTGAGGGTTCACCCCGGACATGACGTGCTTGATGGTGCCGTCCTTCCCCGCCGCGTCCATGGCCTGAAAGATCACGAGCACCGCCCAGCGATCCTGGGCGTAGAGCATGTCCTGGAGCTTGGCGAGCGCCTCGATGCCCATGGCCAGCACTTGCCTGGCCCGGGTTTTTTCATCCGGGCCGAAGCCCAGGGTATCCTCCGGGTCCACGTCCTTGAGACGAAACGTCTCGCCCTCGGTGATTCGAAACGGCCGTGACAGCTTGCGCGACTTCTTGATGATGGACTTGAGCCGCATGGGGCGCCGCCTCCGATGTACCAGGCTTGCATGGTGCCTGGCCCATCCTATATGCAGGCGGCGCGCCGTCTCCGAGTTTTGCTAAGCGGCCGTCTCGCTTCGCCACTGACGGATCTGAGCGGCGTGCTCGCGATAGTGCTGGGGACAGATGCCACCGAGCAATTCCCTGGCCGGCGATCCCATGGCGAAGTGTTCCTCGCCCAAGGTAGCCGCCGCCGTCACCAGTCCCCGGTGACACGACTCGAGATCGGCCAGGATCTCGCGCGTCTCCGCGTGCTTGCCCGCCTCCACGAACCGGGCGTTCCAGGCGTCGTAGTCGTCATACGCGCCCGCCGGATACGGAGGCTCACCCCGCTCGATCCGGGCGAATGCCGGAGCCATCTCCCGGTCCCAGCCCACGATGTGGATGAGGATTTCCCTGACCCCCCAGGTGCCCAGCCATATCGCCCGGCTCTGAGCCTCGTCGAGACCGCTCACGGCTTCCCGTAGCTCCCCGTACGCCTCTCCCGCTTCCCGCAGCACCTTCTTCTTGTCTCCCATACGATCCTCCCCGGTACGTGGATGATCCGCGCTCTTCTGCACGCTAGGACCCCGCCGCCGGCTGTTTGTGAAATGCGACAAGCGAGAAAGGAAGGAGGGAAGCTACAGTCGGCGCATGATGGCGTCGGCAAATGCCAGAGCGGCCTCCGGCACTGCCCCGAAGTAGAGGCCGGGCTCGTGCACCTCGAGCTCCATGACGAGAAATCCCTCAGCCGTGTCGACCCCGTCCACGCGGGCGTAGAGCGGGGCGATGGGCAGCGCGTCGAGGGTGCGCCGTCCAGCCTCCACCACATTTTGGGGTGGGTTGCCCCGGGCGGAGGTTCCGCCGTGACTCGACTGGACGCGGAAGTCTTCGGGCGCCGGGTGTTTGAGCATGGCGTGGGTCAGCTCGCCGTCGATGAAGATCATCGACCACTCGCCGCGCGTCCTGATGTCCTCGCCGAAGGGCTGCACCATCGTGGGCCGCCGAATGCGCCCCTCGTCGATAGCGGCCGCCACCGCGTGGACGCTCTCCGGTGTCACCAGGGTGGCCTGGTGGCCAGAGGCGGCTATTGCCGGCTTCACCACCGCCTCCCGCCAGCCATGCCCGGCGATCACGGCGGGTAGATGAAGGCTGGCCGGCTCCTCGACCATGACGGTGGGAACCACGACAACGCCGCGCTGCTCGAGGTCGAGCAGATAGCCCTTGCTCAGATTCCAGCGGATGAGATCGGGCGGGTTCCAGAAGGGCACGCCCTCCGCTTCCCAACGGGCGAGCCAGGCAAGAAAAACCTCCGGCGCATGGTGATAGTCCCAGCTCGAGCGGAAGATCACCGCGTCAAAGCCGTCGAACCGCTGCTCGGGGGCATTCCAGGGAATGCCGATAACCGTGACATTGCGGACTTCGAGCGCCCGCTTGACGTGCAGGTCGCTGTCGGAGATGTTCGGCCAGGCGAGACATGTGACGAAGCAGACGCGGCGGCTCATTCCGCCGACACTACCACGGCGATGGTTTGTTCCTACGTCTTCGCCAGCGCCGCCAAGCGGCGGTTCAGCTCCTCCGGGCTCACGTCTTCCTTGTGGGTGGACAGATGCCAGCTGTGACCGAAGGGATCCTTCAGGCTGCCCGAGCGGTCGCCGTAGAACTGGTCGGCCACCGGCCGTGTCTCGGTGCCGCCCGCGGCGATGGCCTGCTTGAAGAGCACGTCGACGTCATCGACGTAGAGCAGGATGCTCACGGGAGAGCCGCCGTAGTGCTGCGGCCCTCGCGCGTGGATCTCGGGATGCTCGTCGGCGAGCATGATCACCGAGTCGCCGATCTTGATTTCGGCATGGCCAACCCGGTTGCCCGGGGCGGGGATACGCAACAACTCCTGTGCGCCGAAGGCCCGCTTGTAGAAGTCCATGGCCCGTGTCGCGCCGTCCACGATCAGGTAAGCGGTCGCGCTGTGGTATCCGTCCGGAATCGCCTTTACCATGTCGCCCTCCTTGGGGAGCCGCCCCGCGTAGCCCCGAGCGGCTAATTTCCGATCTGGACGCTTGCCCCCAGCTCCCGGAGCATGGCGATGGCCGAGAGATAGGAGAGCTTCCCCGTGCGCGGGTTTTCCGATGGCACGTTCTCGATTTCGACGGTGAGACGCCCGAACTCGCCCTCCACGGTGACGCGATGCTGATTGCGCTCCTGCCCGGGCACCGCGTAGATCCTGATCCGCGTCTTGTCCGGCCCGATGCTGGCGAGGGAGACGGCGGCCACCACATTGACGTTGGCGGGGAAGGCCTTCACCGCCTCCGTGGCCGGACCTTCGAAGACGAGCGTTTCCTTCGTGATGGCCCCGAGGTCGATGTTCTGCTGCTCGATCCACGGCGCGCCCGCGAGACCCCGGGGGGGCTTGCGGGTCTCCATGATGACCGAGGTGATGCCGGCTTCGCGCGCTCCCTTCATGCCGTCCAGCCCGGCGATGGCGCCGGAGGGGACGAGGATGCGGCAGCCGTGCTTCTCGGACAGGCGCGCCCACTCGTCGAGCGCACCGACGAGCCCGCCCACGGACAGGACCATGAGATGCTTGCCCGCCGCGAGCACGGAGGGAGCGATCTCGCGCAGTGCGTCCTGGGTCGCGGCCTCGACGATCAGATCCGATTCCCGGATCAGCCACTCGAGGCCGAGGGCACGATGGCCGTGCGCCCGCGAAGGATCACGCACGGTGACGCCGGTGAGCGCGACGCCGGGTATGCCTTTGGTGATGGCCTCCGCGACGTGTCTGCCGATCACTCCCATGCCGACGATGCCGACGTTGATCATCGATGCGCGCCTCCCGGTCCGGAGGATAGCAATGCGCCGGGAAGGCGGCAAGGGGCGTGCTAGAATCCGGACCAGAGACGCATGAATGCGCGTGACGAATAGGCTCAAGCAGCCTCTCGACCGGCTCTGCCGGGAGTTCGACTGGGCCCGCCGCGTCGAGCAGGACGCGATACAGTTTCCCCGCCGCTACCACGATCCCGCGGATATCGAGATTGCCGGCCTCTTCGCCTCCTGCATGGCGTACGGTCGGGTAGATCTTTTCGGGTCGTGGGTGACGTGGGTGCTGACTCGCATGGGCGAGTCGCCCGCCCGCTTCGTGTGGGGCTTCGATCTCGACAAGCACCGGCAGGTTTTCACGGGATTCCGCTACCGCTTCAATCGAGAGCGCGATGTGCTGGCCTTCTGTCTCGCCGCGCAACGGGTGCTCGCGAGCCACGGCTCGCTCGAAGCCTTCTTCCTCGAGGGCTACTCGTCCGCGCACGCGCATGTCGGCCTGGCCCTCGAGCACTTTGCCCAGGGTTTCGTGGGACAGGATCTCTCGGCCGTCTTCCCGCGCAACCGGCTCTCGTACGGCTTCAAGCACTGGTTCCCGCTCCCCTCGACGGGTGGAGCGTGCAAGCGCCTGCACCTCTACCTGCGCTGGATGGTCAGGCGGGAGCAGCCCGATTTCGGAATCTGGCGGGGGATCCCGCCCTCGGCGCTTCTCATGCCCGTGGATACGCATATCGAGAACATGGCCCGCTCCATCGGGCTGACGCGCCGGCGCAGCCGTACCTGGCGGATGGTCGAGGAGCTGACGGCTGCCCTCAAGCGCCTCGATCCCGCCGATCCCGTGAAGTACGATTTCGCTCTCTGCCACAAGCGCATGTCGGGCCAGTGCCTGAATCGTCGCGACGTCGCCGTCTGCTCGCCCTGCGGGCTCAAGCCCGTGTGCGTCCACTGGCGGGGGCGGAGCGAAGGAAAGGGGCGTCGCTGATGTCGGGGTGGGGGACGCTTCTCCTCGTAGCTGTCGCCCTCGCCGTCGCCATGGCGGGCTGGGCGCTGTTTCGCATCGCCGCGCGGCTCTCGGAGATGGACGCGCGACGGGGCGAGCCGGACCAGGCCATGCTCCTCCTCCAGCGCGAGGTGGAGGCGGCGCGGAACGAAGGGCAGAAGGGGCTGGCCGAGACGGCGGCCACGGTTCGCCAGGAGCTCGCCCAATTCTCGGCCCAGATGACCGCGCAGATGGGGCAGGTGGGGGCCAGCGTCCAGCAGCAGTTGCAGCACGTGGGACGCGTGGTGGGGGATGTCCAGGGCAGCCTGGGCAAGATGGGCGAGGCGAACCAGCGTATCTTCGACGTGGGGCGGAGCATTGCCGGCCTCGAGCAAATTCTCAAGTCACCCAAGGTCCGGGGCGGGCTCGGGGAAACCTTCCTCGAGAACATGCTCGCCCAGATGTTCTCGCAGGAGCACTACGCGCTTCAGCACCAGTTCTCGACCGGGGATCGCGTGGACGCCATCGTGCGCATCGGGGATCGCATCGTGCCCGTGGACGCCAAGTTTCCGTTGGAGAACTTCCAGCGGCTGCTGCAGGAGACCGACGAGGGCGCGCGGCGGCAGGCTCGTCGGGCCTTCGTGCGTGACGTGAAGGCGCGAGCCGACGAGATCGCCAAGCGGTACATCCTGCCCGACGAGGGCACCTTCGACTTCGCCCTGATGTACATCCCCGCCGAGAACGTGTATTTCGAGGCCATCACGCGCGACGAGTCGAGCGAGGAGGACCCACCCGGGGTGTACGCGGCCTCGCGGCGGGTCATCCCGGTCTCGCCCAACAGCCTCTACGCCTATTTGCGGGTGATCGTGCTTGGCCTGCGGGGGCTCGAGATCGAGCGAAGCGCCCAGGACATCCAGGAGCGTCTCACCCGCCTCGGAGGAGACCTCGACAAGTTCCGCGAGTCCTTCGACGTGATCGGCCGTCACCTGACCAATGCCCGCAACAAGTACGACGAGGCGGGGGCCGCCCTCAATCGCGTGGAGGCGAAGCTCGAAGGGATGGACAAGCCCGGCTCCCAGCGCGCCCTGCCCGGCGTGGGAGAATGACCGTTGGCGCCTCCATTCGCTCCCGCGCAGGTGTGGTAGGATGACACCATGAACTCGATACCCTTCCAGGTCTTCGGCATCAATCTGCTCGTGCGTCTCATGCCCGAGCCTCCCGCCGACGTGCGCGTCCACTGTCCCAAGGGTTCGCCCATCCGCTACGGCGAGGTGGTGGGGAGAGGGGACGGCTTCGACGAGGGCGCCAACGCCTTCCGGGAGATGCCCGCGATCAAGAGCGTGGTCGCGTTCGAGGAGAATCCCGAGGAGATCGAGGGTCACTTCTTCTACCTCGCGGGAGAAGAGCACCGGGTCATCCGTCTCGACGCCATCATCCTCTCGTTCCCCCTGGAGTAGCCCCGCCTCGCTGTGAGCCAGCTCTCGCGTATCTTCGAGCGCATCGACGCCGAGGAAGTCGTCGAGCTCACCCGCTCCCTGGTCCGCATACCGAGCGTCTACCGCCCCGGCGAGCCCGGGGCGAACGAGGCGGAGGCCGCCGCCTTCGTGGCATCGTGGTTCAGACGCGAGGGACTGCCCGTGGACATTCAGGAGGTGGCGCCCGGCCGCCCCAACGTGCTGTCCTGGATCGGTGAAAAGGGCGCGGGGCAGCGCTGCCTCCTTCTCGAAGGCCACACCGATGTCGTGACGGAGGGCGATCCCACGGCGTGGAGCTCTCCTCCCTTCGCCGCCGAGATACGTGACGGCCGCATCTACGGCCGGGGCGCCGCCGACATGAAGAGCGGGCTCGCCGCCGCCATGATCGCGCTGGCCGCTTTCAAGCGTGCCGGCGTGACACCCCGGGGCAAGCTCCTCGTGGGCGCCCTCGTGGATGAGGAAGACGCTATGATCGGCGTGCGCCATCTCGTCAAGTCCGCCGCGGGGCGAGAGCTGGACGCGGCCATCATCTGCGAGCCCGAGGAGAACGAGCTCTGCCTCGAGCAGCGCGGCGTGGTGTGGGCGCGCATTCGTGCCCGAGGCAAGATGGCCCACGGGGCCATGCCGGAGGCGGGGGTCAACCCCATCACGGCCCTCGGCGTCATCCTTCGCCAGGCGCCCAGCCTGGAGAAGCGGCTCCGCAAGCAGTGCGAGAAGAGCCGCTATCTCAAGCCTCCGACGGTGACCCCGACCATCATCCAGGGGCCCCCTCGAGGCGTCGGAGCGCCCCAGTCCAATGTCATCCCGGCCCTTGCCGAGATGACCCTCGACGTGAGACTGACCCCGGGTGTCACGGCCGAGGGCCTGCAGGGGGAACTCGACGCTCTGTGTCGCGACGCGGAGACGAGCCTGCCCGGAGTGAAGGTGGAGTGGGAGCCGGTCAATGCATTCAGGCTCGCCACCAAGGTGGACAAGTCCGAGTCGGTAGTCCAGGCCATGATCCACGGCGTGAAGAAGGCTACGGGGAAGCCGCCACGATACGGCGGGGTACCCGGCTCGACCGACGGCACGATCTTGAGAATGGAGCTGGGCATACCCATCGTGACCTGCGGCCCCGGCAACCGGCTTATTCCGCATCAGGTCGACGAGTATGTGGAAGCGAATGAAATCTTAGATGCAGCAAAGATTTACGCAGCTGCCTCTCTGAAGTACCTCGAAGCCTAGGTCTTCCCGTGACCAGCGAGGATCGCCCTCGTCTCCGGGCGCTCGAAGCCTTCCCGGTTCAGCAGGACGGCCAGCGGCTCATAGGCCTTCGCGATCCATCGGGCCTGACCGACCAGGTGATCCTGCTCCCCATTCCGGCTCTCGACATCGTCTCGCTCTTCGATGGCGAACGCTCGGTGACGGAGATCCACCAGGTGGTCAGCTCGCGCCATGGTGAGGCGGCGCCCGGGCCGGAGGACATCGTGCGTTTCGCTGAGCGGCTGGACGACGCCGGGTTCCTGGATAGTCCCGGCTTCGCCACGCGCCGGCGCGAGATCGAAGAGGCGTGGCTCGCCGGCCCCACCCGCCCGGCCGCCCACGCGGGGGGCGCGTATGCAGGAGACGCGGAGGCTTTGAAGGGTCAAATCGACGGCTTCTTCGTCCATGCCGACGGGCCGGGCTTTCCTTCGGCGCAGGCCCGGCCGGAAAAGCTCCGCGGGCTCCTCGCTCCGCACATCGACTTCCACCGGGGTGGCCCGACCTACGCCTGGGCCTATCGCGCCCTGGTAGAACGGTCGGACGCGGACCTCTTCGTCATCCTCGGCACCTGCCACGCGGGGATGGAGGATCCCTTCGCCGTGACCCTCAAGCCCTATGACACGCCACTCGGATCGGCTCAGGCCGATCGGGACTTCTTCGAGGCACTCCAGCGGCGCTACGGCCACGACCTGCTCGGGTCGGAGACGGCCCATCGCAGCGAGCACTCGATAGAATTCCAGGCCGTCATGCTCCGACGCCTGCTGGGGAGCCGGCCCTTTACCGTTCTGCCCGTGCTCGCGTCGTTTCTTCACGAGGCGGTGTGGTCGGGAGGAGAGGCGGAAGCGGATCCGCGGGTCCCGCGTTTCCTCGATGCCCTCGCCGAGACTATTGCCGCCTCTGAGCGCCGGGTGTGCGTGATCGCCGGCGTGGACCTCGCGCACGTGGGGCCGCGCTTCGGCGACGCGGAGCCCAATACCGCCGCCTTCCTCGAGCGGGTGGGGGCGGAGGACCGGAGGATGCTGGCGGCGGTCACGGCGTCGGAGCCGGGCGCCTTCTTCGCGTCCGTCGCCGCCGATGGGGACAGCCGCCGCATCTGCGGGCTTTCGCCCATCTACGCCTTTCTGCGCGCGTTGCCGGGCAGCCGTGGCGAGCTCCTCCGCTACACCCAGTGGCCTGATCCTCAGGGCGCGGTGACGTACTGCGCGGCGGCGTTCTCGTGACGCCGGCCAGCGATCCCCCGGCCTGGAAGCTTCCCCGGCTTCGCGTCGACCGCGATGGAGGATGGTTTCACGATGACGAGGAGGTGACGCACGAGGGCATCCTCGCCAGCCTGCGCGACGCGCTTCAGGTGGACGCGACCGGCCACTTCATTCAGATCGGTCCGGTGCGCGTGCCCGTAGAGGTCGAGGACGCGCCGTTCTCGGTGGTCCGGCTGGAGTTGGAAGGGGACGGGTTCACGCTGACCCTGAACGATCTGAGCCGCGAGCCCCTCGACCCGGCCTCGCTGAGACTCGGGGCGGGGGACGTGCCGTATTGCCGGATCAAGGGCGGAAAGTTCGAGGCCCGCTTCAGTCGCGCCGCGGCCTGGCAGCTCCTCCAGCACATGGAGCCCGGTGTCGCAGACGCGCCGGCCACGGTGACGGTCGGCGGCAGGCGCTACCCGCTCGGGGCCTGACCGCGGACGTCCCGGAGGGTGGCCAGCATCTCGTCGTGGATGCGGCCATTGGACGCCACGACGGACGGCGCGTCGAGATTCACGGAACCTCCCGAGGGAGTCGTCACGCGACCTCCGGCTTCCTCGACCATGAGACACCCGGCGGCCACGTCCCAGGGACCGAGGACGAGCTCCCAGAACGCGTCGAGCCGGCCCGCCGCGACGAGGGCCAGATTGATGGCCGCCGACCCCATCTCGCGCACGCTCCGGCAACGGACCATGAAGGCCGCGTGCTCGGCAAGATTGTTGTCCTGGATCTTGCGGATCTCGTACGGATAGCCCGTCGACAGCAGACTCTCGTCCAGCGTAGGCGTCTCGGAGACGCGCAGCCGATCACCGTTGAGGAAGGCGCCCCCGCCCCGCATGGCCGTGAAGCACTCGTCGCGGTTCGGATCGAACACGACGCCGATCTGCACGAGGCCATCGACCTCGAGAGCGATGGAGACGGCGAAGAAGGGCATCCCGTGCGCGTAGTTGGTCGTGCCGTCGAGAGGATCGACGATCCAGCGATGGCTGGTCGAGCCGGATCTTGCCCCGCCTTCTTCGGCGAGAATGGCGTGATCAGGGAAGCGTCCCCGGATGCAGTCGAGGATCAGCGCTTCGGCCTGGCGGTCCATCTCGGTCACGATATTGCTCGGGCTGCCCTTGTAGCGGATCTGGCGGAGGGAGCCGAAGCGCTCGAGCAGGAGGGCGCCGGCGCGCCGGGCCGCGTCGACGGCGACCTCGAGAAAGGGATCGGCCATGTCCCGTGAAGGGTAGCATACGCATGTCTTGACAGCGGTGTGACGCTCGACGAGAGTTGGCGGGCCACAGCACTTCACGCAGACCAGGGAGAGCCATGCGCATCGTCGTGATGGGGTCGGGAGGCACCGGCGGTTTCTTCGGGGCGAAGCTCGCGCGGGCGGGCGAGGACGTCACCTTCGTGGCACGCGGCGCGCACCTCGAAGCCATCCGGACGCGGGGAATCCGCGTGAGGTCCGCGCCGGACGGGGAGTGGGTGGTGAAAGCCCCCGCGGTTGACCGGCTCGATGGCCTGGCCCCCGCGGACCTCGTGCTCTTCTGCGTCAAGTCCTTCGATACCGAGAGCGCCGGGCGCGCCATCGTGCCCGTGCTCGGCCCGGACACCGGCGTGCTGTCCATCCAGAACGGCGTGGACAATGAGGAGAAGCTCGAAGACATCGTGGGCACGGGACGCGTGTTGGGCGGCATCGCCCAGGTCTTCGCCACCATCGAGTCCCCGGGGGTGATCCAGCACACATTGCTCGGACGCATACAGTTCGGCGAGATGGACGGGCACGAGTCGCCGCGCGCGCGGGCCTTTCTCGAAGCCTGCGGCCGCGCCCAGATCCCCTGCGAGCTTTCGAAGGATGTCCTGCGCACGCTGTGGGGGAAATACGTGTACCTCGCCGCCCATGCCGGGATGACGGCGCTCACGCGTTGTCCGGCCGGAGTCATCCGGGCTCTCCCCGAGACGCGACGGCTCTATCGTCTCCTCCTCGAAGAGATGTCGGCGCTCGCCCGCGCCGCCGGTGCCGATCTGGGGCCCGGCATCGTCGACACGTGTCTGGGTTACCTCGACGCCCTCGGGGCCGGCGGGTATTCCTCGCTCCACTACGACCTGATGCATGGCAAGCGCCTCGAGATCGACGCGCTCCAGGGTCACGCGGTGAGGCTCGGCGAGCGCTATGGCATCCCCACCCCGACGCTCTTCGCGGTGTACGCGGCGTTGCGGCCGTATCTGGACGGCCCGCCCGCGGCGGTCAAGGCCTAGCCTCGGTATACTGGACGGGTGTCTCCCGCTCGCCGCCTTCTCGCCTATCTCCGTCCGTACGCCGTGCGCTACGCGGTGGGCATCGGGTGTCTGGCGCTGGCCACCGCTTTCTCCCTGGGCATTCCATGGCAGGTGAAGCTGGCCATCGACGGCCTCCGGGCCGGCGAGGGCAGTCTCGCCTATCATGCGGGGGTCATCGTGGTCCTCGCCCTGCTCCACGGCACGGCCAGGCTGGGCTCGCGATTCACGATGCTCGGCGCCGGGCAGTGGGTCGAGCATGACGTGCGGCGCGATCTCTATCGCCACCTCGAGACCCTGCCCCCCGCCTTCTACCTGACTCACCGCACGGGCGATCTCATGTCGCGGGCGACGAACGACATCCAGGCACTGCGCGCCCTCGCGGGCTTTGGAACGGTGATGCTCGCGGGCACGACCTTCGCGTTCGCGGGCACGCTCGCGGCCATGTGGGCCATAGACCCGCGCCTGACCCTGTGGGCCCTCGTGCCGTCGCCCCTCCTCGTCGTCCTCGCCCGGCGCTTCAACCATCGCGTCGAAGTCGAGTCGATGGCACTCCAGGAGCAGTTGGGCGCGCTCTCCGCCAAAGTGCAAGAGAATCTCACCGGCATGGCCGTGGTGCGCGCCTACACAATGGAAGCGCGCGAGATCGGCGCCTTCGACCGGCTCAATCGCGAGTATCTCGCCCGCGGCCTTCGCCTCGCCCGGACCCAGGCCGCCTTCTCTCCCATGCTCGGTCTCATCTCCGGGGTGGGCGGACTGATCGTGCTCTGGGCGGGAGGCAGCGCCGTCCTCGACGGGCGCATCACTCTCGGCGCCTTCGTGGCGTTCAGCGGGTATCTCGCCCATCTGGCCTGGCCGACTATCGCGCTCGGCTGGACGCTCGCCAACCTCAAGCGCGGGCTCGCCGCCATGGTGCGGGTGGCGGAGATTCTGGACGAGCCGGGCCATGCCGCGGAGCCCGAGACCGTGCCGGAGTCGCCGCTTCTCACCGGCCCGATCGAGTTCAGGCAGCTGGATTTCGCTTATGGCGGCCGGGAACCGGCGCTCGCCGCGGTGAGCTTCATCGTGCCGCAGGGCTCGCTGGTCGCGGTGGTCGGACCTACGGGCAGCGGCAAATCCACCCTGGGGGCCCTCGTGAGCCGTCTCTACGAGCCGCCGCCGGGGATGGTCTTCGTGGGCGGCGTCGACGTCCGCGATCTCCCGCGCGCGCGCCTGCGGCGCTCGATGGGCTATGTTCCCCAGGAGGCGTTTCTCTTCTCGCGCTCCATTGGTGACAACGTGGCCCTCGGCGACGAGATGGCCCCCGAGGCCCGCCTTCGCACCGCGGCCGAGACGGCCGGGCTCGGGCCGGAGATCGAGGGCTTCCCCGAAGGATGGGAGACGGTGGTGGGCGAGCGTGGGCTCACCCTGTCCGGGGGCCAGCGTCAGCGCGTGGCTCTTGCGCGCTCGCTCGTGCCCGAGGCGCCCATCCTCGTGCTGGACGACGTCTTCTCCGCGGTGGACGCGGGCAAGGAAGTCGAAATCCTCCGCGCTCTCCGTACCGCGGTGAGCGGACGGAGCACGCTGGTCATGACACACCGGCTCCGCGTGGCGCAGGAGGCGGACCGGGTGGTTGTCCTGGACGAGGGGCGCGTGGTGGAGCAGGGAACCCATGCCGAGCTCCTCGAGGCCGGCGGTCTCTATGCCCGCCTCTGGCGCATCCAGCAAATCGAGCAAGAGCTCGCCAATGAATAATCACCACTCGCCGCTGAGAGCCAAAAAAGAGCGCCCGCGAAGAAGGCGGCGCCTTCGCGGGGCAGCGCAATGAGCAAGCGCCAGGAACCGACCGCAGAAGCGTCGAGCCCGAAAGGGCGAGACGAGCGGCAAGAAGGGGGGAGTGCGGGGGCCATTTCGAGGCCCCCGCATCCGGACGACGATCTCCTGGGGAAAGCCTACGATCCTCGTCTCATGCGCCGTCTCTGGCGCACGGTGCGCCCCCATCGCCGGCTCGTCTGCCTGTCCATGCTCCTCTTCCCGTGCATCGCCGCCCTCGAGCTGCTGCAGCCGTGGCTGGTCAAGATCGCCATCGACCGCCACATTCTCGCAGGCGACTGGCCCGGTCTGACCCGCGTGGCGGCCGCCTATCTCGCCTGCCTGGTGAGCCTCTACGGCCTCCGGATGGGCGCTTCGTACCTGACGCAGCTGCTCGGGCAACGGGTCATGCACGACCTGCGCGCCGCGCTCTTCGCCCATCTCCAGCGCCAGGACGCGGCCTTCTTCGACAAGAGCCCGGTGGGCCGGCTGATGACTCGCGTGTTGACGGACGTCGAAGCCATCAGCGAGCTCTTCGCGAGCGGGGCCATGGCCGTGGTGAGCGATGTCCTGACCCTCGGAGGCATCGTCGCTCTCATGCTCGTGCTGAATTGGGAGCTGGCCGTCGTTACCTTCGTCCTCGCGCCCGTGTTGACCCTCGGTGCCGCCTATTTCAGGCTCAAGGCCCGCGATAGCTACCGCGCGGTGAGGACGCGGCTCGCGCGACTCAACGCCTTCCTTCAGGAGTCGCTCCAGGGCATGGCGGTGATACAGCTCTTTGCCAGAGAGCGTCGCGAAGCCGAGCTCTTCGGCGGGCTCAATGCGGACCTGCGCCGGGCCCAGTTCCGCTCCACCCTCTTCGACGCACTCCTCTATGCCGGGGTGGAGGCCATCGGATCCGTGGCGGTGGCGCTCCTGCTCTGGTACGGCGGCGGCCAGGTCGCGGCGCATGCGCTGACCTTCGGCGGCCTCGTCGCCTTTCTCGAGTACACCGCGCGCTTCTTCCTGCCCATCCGCGATCTGGGGGCCAAGTACACCGTGATGCAGGCGGCCACCGTCGCGGCCGAGCGCATCTTCGGTCTGCTGGACAGCGAGCCGGCCGTGCAGGCCCCGGCGGAGGGCGCGGTCGCCCCCGTGCCGGAGGCCCCCGCCGTCGAATTCCGCAGTGTCTGGTTCGCCTATCAGGGGGAAGAGTGGGTGCTGCGGGACTGCTCGTTCGTCGTCGCCCCCGGGGAGCGCGTCGCCCTGGTGGGCCCGACGGGCGAGGGCAAGAGCACCATCGTGCGCCTGATGACGCGGGGCTACGACGTCTCGCGCGGGCAGGTGCTCGTGGGCGGACACGACGTTCGCGACTGGGACCTCCATGCGCTGCGCCGCCACGTGGGCGTCATTCCCCAGGAGGTCTTCCTCTTCACCGGCACGGTCGAGGAGAACCTGAGAGTGGGGGCCGGAGAGGCTGCGTCCGGCTCCGCTCTCGACAGCGCGCTTCGCACCGCGCGGGCCGATCGGGTGGTCGCCGCGCTGCCGCGCGGGCTCGAGGAGGAGATCCACGAGCGTGGACAGAATCTCTCGCAAGGACAGCGACAGCTGCTGGCCATCGCCCGTGCCCTCCTCTATAATCCGTCCGTCCTCGCCCTGGATGAGGCGACGTCGAGCGTGGACCCGGAATCGGAGTCCCTGATCCGCGCCGGACTGGAAGAGCTGCTGCAGGGGAGGGCGAGCGTGGCCATTGCCCACCGGCTGTCCACGATACAAACGGCGGACCGCATCCTCGTGCTGCACCGGGGCCGGATCCGCGAGGCGGGTCGCCACGCGGAGCTCTTGGCCCAAGGCGGGCGCTATGCGCGCCTGTACGAGCTGCAATTCGGAGGCGACGGGAGCTGATCGACTTTCAGCAACGAGTGTGGCGAGAGGTCGCGAAGATTCCGCGGGGACGGGTGGCGACCTACGGGCAGATCGCGGTGTGGCTCGGCTGGCCTCGGCGCGCCCGGATGGTCGGACGCGCGCTGCGGAGTTGCCCGTCCGGGCTGCCGTGGCACCGCGTGGTGAACGCGCGCGGCGAGATCAGCCGGCGGGCGGCCGTGGGCAGCATGATGACCCAGAAAATCCTGCTCCACCAGGAGGGGGTGGCCCTCCGCGGCGGCCGCGTGCCGCTTCAGCGCTTCCGATGGCAGGGACCCAGGAAGATCGCAGAGCGACTTCGCCGACAGGGAGGATGATATGCGCCTCGGCTTGAACATGGGATACTCCGGCTCCGCCTTGAGGATCAACGTGCCCCTGGTCCAGGAAGCGGACCGCCTGGGCTTTCACTCCGTGTGGTCGGCGGAGGCGTATGGCTCGGACGCCGTCACCACCATCACCTGGGTCGCCGCCTTGACGAAGCGGATCCACGTCGGCACCTCGATCATGCAGATCCCGGCGCGCACCCCGACCCTCACCGCGACCACGGCCATCACGCTGGACCAGATGTCCGAGGGGCGCTTTCTCCTCGGTCTTGGCGTGTCCGGGCCCCAGGTCGTCGAGGGATGGCACGGCGTCGCCTTCGGCAAGCCCCTGGCCCGGACGCGCGAGTACGTGGAGATCATCCGCTCGGTGTGGCGGCGCGAGAAGCCGGTGGAGTTCAAGGGGCAGTACTACCAGATCCCCTATGCCGGGACGGACGCCACCGGGCTGGGGAAGCCGCTCAAGTCCATACTCCATGGGCGGGCCGACATCCCGATCTACCTCGCCGCCATCGGACCCAGGAACGTGGCGCTGGCCGCCGAGATCGCCGACGGCTGGCTCCCCATCTTCTTCTCGCCGCAGCGCCTGGGCGTGCTCAAGGGCTCGCTCGACGAAGGATTCGCCCGGGCGGGTGGCGGGAAGTCCCTGGCCAGCTTCGATATCGCTCCCACCGTGCCCGTGGTGGTGGGCGACGATGTCGCGGCCTGCCGGGCCATGATCAAGCCGCGGCTCGCCCTCTACGTCGGCGGCATGGGAGCGCGCGGCAAGAATTTCTACAACGACCTCGTCTCGCGCTACGGCTACGAGGCGGCGGCCAAGAGCGTCCAGGATCTCTACCTGTCGGGCAAGAAGGAAGAGGCGGCCGCCGCCGTCCCCGATGCGCTCGTGGACGAGGTCGCGCTGTGCGGTCCCAAGGAACGCATCCGCGAGCGCCTCGAGATCTGGAAAACGTCGGGAGTGACCACCATGATTTGCGGCGTGAGCCAGGTCGACGCCCTGCGTCTCATGGCCGAGCTGGCGCTCTAGCGTTCTATGAAGCCAGCCGCCAGTCGGGTCCAGGCCGCCCTCGACGCCCTCGGCCTCCGTCGCACGCTGATCGAGCTGCCCGTGGAAGCACGCACGTCCCAGCAGGCGGCCGATGCGGTGGGGGTTGGCGTAGGCCAAATCGTGAAGTCATTGGTGTTCATCGTGGACGGTGCCCCCGTGATGGTCGTCGCCTCCGGGGTTAACCGGGTGGACGAGCGGAAATTGGCGACTCTGGCGGGCGGCAAGGTCCGGCGCGCCGACGCGGACACGGTCAAGCGGGCCACCGGCTATACCATCGGCGGCGTGCCGCCCCTCGGCCACGAGACGGCGCTCCGGATCTGGGTGGACGAGGATCTCCTGCGTCACGATCTGATATACGCTGCGGGGGGCGTTCCCGAATGCGTCTTCCCGCTCACACCCGACGATCTGCTGAAGGCGACGGGCGGAACCGTGGCCGACGTGAAGGAGTCGAAATCCCTCAAAGGAGAGCCGACATGAAGCTCAAGGACAGGGTGGCCATCGTCACAGGCGCCGGATCGGGCATCGGGCACGCCACGGCGATTCTCTTCGCCGCGGAAGGGGCCAAGGTCACCGTGGTAGACCTCAAGCCCGACGCGGCGCGGGCCACCGCCGATCAGATCGAAAAGGCCGGTGGCCAGGCGCTGGCGTTGGCCGCGGACGTCAGCCGCTCCGATGACAACCGCGACGCGGTCGCGCAGACCGTGGCCCGCTGGGGACGCCTCGACGTCTTCTATGCCAATGCGGGGGTGCCGCAGTGGCCCACCCCGGTCGAGGACATGGACGAGAGCACCTTCGACCGGATCATGGCCGTGAATGTGAAAGGGGTGTTCCTCGGCGCGAAGTTTGCGGCCCCCGTGATGAAGAAGCAAAAGAGCGGGGTCATCCTCATCACGGGATCGACGGCGGCCTTCAAGCCGCGCCCGGGCGGCCAATGCTATGCGGCGTCCAAGGGCGCGGTGACCGTGATGGGGCAGAGCCTCGCCGTCGAGCTCGCGCCGTTCGGCGTCCGCGTGGTCGTCATCGCGCCGGTGGCGACGGAGACGCCCATGCTCTCGACCTTCATGGGCAAGAAGGAGGTGGACGCCGAGAGCATGGAGCGCTACACGGCCACCGTCCCCCTCGGCCGCCTCAACCGTCCCGACGACCTCGCCAAGGCCGCCCTCTTCCTCGCCTCGGATGATGCGGCCATGGTGACGGGGAGCCCCTTCATCGTCGACGGCGGCCGCTGCGCGTGAACGTCGTTCCGCTGGCCGCGGACTCGCTCGGTGTCCGCTCGATGGCCACGTATGTCGAATGCGGACAGACGCGGATACTCATCGATCCCGGGGCGGTGCTCGCGCCCAACCGCTTCGGGCTGGCGCCCGCCGACGAAGAGTGGGAAGCCCTCAAGCGCGCGAACGATCGCATCTCCGCCTATGCGACCAGAGCGGGGATCATCTTCCTCAGCCACTACCACGAAGATCACTTTCGCCACGATCCCGGCCTGTATCAGGGTCGGACGGTGTGGGCCAAGGATGCCCGGCGCATGATCAACCCCCGTCAGGCTCAGCGCGCGGGTGAGCTCTGGAAGTCGATCGGCGCCACCTGCCGCCTCGACTCCGCGGAAGGGAGGGTGATGGAGACGGCGGAGGCGCGCCTGTGCGCCTCGCCGCCCCTCGCCCATGGCGTGGAGGGCACGGGCCTGGGCTATGTCGTCGCCCTCACCGTCACCGATCTGCGCGAGGGCAGGCGCTTCGTCCACGCCTCGGACGTGCAGGGGCCGCTGTCCGCGGTGGCCGCCGCGTATTTGATTCGAGAGCGGCCCGATCTCCTCTATCTCTCGGGGCCGCCCGCCTATCTGGAGAGCCAGCTCGGCTCGGCGCTGATAGAGCAGGGCGTGGACCAGCTTCTGCGGGTCCTCGACCAAACGGGCTGCCGGGTGATTCTCGATCATCACGCGCTGCGAGACGAGAGCTACCCTGATCGCTTCCAGCGGCTGTGGCAGACGGGCAGAGTGGTGACGGCGGCCGGATTTCTCGGAATCGACGAAGCCCCCCTCGAGTGCAGGCGCCGGACCCTGTGGGCGGGAAAGCGCAAGCCTGCCTCGTCCATGCCGGCTCGATTGAAGAGGCCGGAGCGGTCGACTATGATCGAAAGCAGACGCGGCATGCGGCGAGCGAAAGGAGGAGCGATCGAGTGAGCGAGGCGAAAACGCTTGGCGTCGGCGACCCGGCGCCCGGCTTTACCCTGAAGACGATCGGCCTCAAGGAAGTCAGCCTGAAGGACTATAAAGGCAAGAATGTGGTCTTGCTGTTCTACCCGCTCGACTGGACCCCTGGCTGATCCAAGTGCATGCCCGCCTTCGACAAGCGTGTGAAGGACTTCGAGGCGGCGAATACCCAGGTGCTGGGTATCAGCACGGACAGCCCCTTCAGCCATGAGAACTGGGCGAAGTCGGTGGGCATCTCGAACTACCCGCTTCTCTCCGATACGCATCGGACGGTGAGCAAGGACTACGGCGTCTACTGGCCTGCCTGGAACGCCAATGTACGCGCCACCTTTATCGTGAACAAGCAGGGAAAGATCGCCTTCGTCGAGCTTTACGGCCAGGGTGACCTGCCCGAGCCGGACAAGATCCTCGCCGAGGTGAAGAAGCTCGGCTAGCTGCCGGCCAGGCGCGCGGGGCGGCCCGGCGCCCTGCGCGTAGTGAGGGCCACGCCCCCGAGCACGGCGGCTCCGCCGAGCACGCCCGTGAGTCCGACTCGCTCTCCCAGCATCGCCCACGCAAGCAACACACCGATCACCGGCTGGAGATTCAGGAAGACGGCCGAGCGGCTGGGTCCGACCAGGTGTACGGCCTCGTACCACCAGATGTGAGCGATAGAGCCGAGAATCGCCTGGTAGATGACGACGGTCCACGCGACGGGCGAGGCGAAATCCGGCGCGGGGAACAGCCCCGCGGTGAGGAAGGGCAAGGGGAGGAGCATGAGTGAGCCGAGCACATACGCGGTCGTCGTCGCCACGGCGGGGGAGTGGCGGGCGAGCACCCGCTTGCCGTAGACGGTGTAGGCGGCCCAACCCACCTGGCTCAGGAGGAGCAGAAAGTCGCCGGGCCGGAGATCGAGATGCATGACGGCATGCCAGCTGCCCTTGGTGATGATGAGCCCGACCCCGGCGGCCGAGCAGGCCACTCCCGCCCATTGCAGCGGCCTCAGCCGCTCGCCCAGATAGGCTCGCGCGCCGATGACCACCATGACCGGCGTGGCCGGCTGCAGCAGCACCGCGCTCGACGCGGTGGTGAAGGCAATGGCGAGATAGGTCCCGCCCGTCGAGACGAAGATACCCACGAAGCCCAGGAAGGCGAGGGGACCCAGGTCGCGTAGACGAAGGGCGGTGAACTCCGATGCGCCGCGGCGGAAGAGGAGCGCGCAGAGGAACATCGAGGCGATGCTGCAGCGGAGGACGACGAGGACGAGCGGCGGAAAAGCGACGAGGGCGAGCTTCGCGAATGCCGGGTACGAGCCCCAGAGAGCGGCGATGAGCGACAGCGCGGTATAGGCGCCGGTTTGACCCGAACCGAGCACCCGCCTATCATAGCGCGTCCGTCATGGCCGACTACATCATCGAGCGGCGTCTCTGGCTGCCCCGGCCGCGCCCCGACGTCTTCGCATTCTTCGTCGACCCACGCAATCTCGGCGCTGTGCAGCCGAGCTGGGCACAACCGATCTGGCTCGCCGAGCCGCCGGCCCGGCTCGAAGCCGGCGCGCTGCTCGATTTTGCCGTGCGCATGGTGGGGGTTTCCGTGCGCTGGCGTGTGATGGTGCGCGAGTTCGACCCGCCCTTCCGCTTCGTGGACGTCCAGCTCTGGGGACCGTTCGCGCGATGGGAGCACCGGCATCGCTTCCTGGAAGGCCCCGAGTCCGATGGGCAGGGACCGGTGGGCACGTGGATGGAAGACCGCGTGACCTACAGTCCGCCGTGGGGACCCCTGGGCAGGGCCGCCCACGCGCTCGGGGCGGGGCGCCGCATCGCCGCCCTCTTCGCTTTCCGCGAGGCGCGTTTGCGGGAGCGCTTCGCTTGAGTCCGACGGTGGCCCCCGATCTCCTGGGAGCGCACATGTCCATCGCGGGCGGGCTCTACCGCGCTCTCGAGCGCGGTCAGGAGGTCGGCTGCTCGGTGGTGCAGATCTTCCTCAAGAACCAGCTCCAGTGGGCCGCCAAGCCCTACACCAGCGACGACATCACGCTGTTCAAGGCGGCGTGGAAGCGGACGGGCCTCAAGTGCGTCTTCGCCCACTCGAGCTACCTCATCAACCTTGCGGCTGCCGAGCCAACTGAATGGCAGCGCGCGGTCGAGGCGTTTCACGATGAGCTCGAGCGGGCGGAGGCTCTGGGTTTGCCCTTCGTGATCATCCACCCCGGCTCTCATCGCGGCGAAGGACTCGAGGCGGGGGTAGCACGGATCGCGCGGGCCCTCGACCTGGTTCTGGAGAGAACGCGCGGGTATCGGGTCATGGTGCTGCTCGAGAACACCGCGGGGGGCGGCGCCACCATCGGCCGGAGCTTCGAGGAGCTGGCGGCGCTGCTCGACGCGGTCAAGGAGCCGGAACGCGTCGGCATCTGCCTCGACACCTGCCACCTTTTCGCCGCGGGCTACGACGTGAGGAACCGGGAGGGCTACGAGACGGCCATGCGGGCGTGCGCCCGACTCATCGGCATCCGGCGCGTGCGCGCCTTCCACCTCAACGACGCCAAAGCGCCGTGCGGCTCCGGCCTCGACCGCCACGAGAAGATCGGCCGCGGCAGGATGGGGGTGGCCGCGTTCCGCCTCCTCATGAACGACCGGCGCTTCGCCCGGGTGCCCATGGCCCTCGAGACGCCCAAGGACCCCGAGCCCAAGGCCGATCGCGACGCCCTCACCCTCTTGCGGCGGCTTCGCGCTAGCGGGAGTGGGTGACGCCGAGCCGGGGGCAGCTCCGGCTCACCGGACACTCGGAGCATTTCGGCGAGAGCGGCTGACACACGTTCTGGCCGAACCCCACCAGGAGGTCGTTGTAGCCGATCCAGTAGCGGCGGGGCAGGCGCCGCCGGAGGGCCATCTCGGTCTCTTCCGGGTTGCCGGTCCTGACGTAGCCCCAGCGATTCGAGATGCGGTGCACGTGCACGTCGACGCAGATGCCCGGCTTGTTGAATCCCTGGGTCACCACGAGATTGGCCGTCTTGCGTCCCACCCCCTTGAGGGTGAGGAGGGCGTCGATCTCATCAGGCACCTTTCCGCCGAAGCGGTCGATGAGATCCCGGCAGACGCCGAGGATGACGCGCGTCTTCGTGCGGTAGAAGCCCACGGGAAAGATGGCCCGCTCGATCTGCCTCGGCGTGAGGCGCAGCATGGCGCGCGGAGTGTCCGCGAGGGCGAAGAGGCGGTCGGAGGCCGGCCCGGTCGTCTCGTCTTTCGTGCGCAGCGACAGCAGACAAGCGATGAGCACGCGAAAAGGGTCGTCGCGCTCGGCTGCCACCACGGCGAGGGCGGTGCTCCGCCAGCTCGGGGCGAGCCGGGTGAGGGAGCGGATGACCCGTCCGATCGCGACGGGGGGCCGTCGAGCGATCAGGAGCGCCCCTTTATCTCGGCGAGGATGGTTTTGGCCTGCGGCATGTCTTTGATGGTCCAGTCCGCGGGATTGCTGGGCGCCTTCTCGCCGAGCACCGCCTCGAGCTCTCGGCGGGCGTCGGCGGTGCGGCCCTTCTTGAGAAGCGTGCGCGCAAGACCGAGGCGCATGTTGGTATCCCGCGGCTCGAGCTCGAGGCCTTTGCGGAACATGGCCTCGGAGCGGTCCAGATCGCCGCCCGCATACCCCGGCACCTCGTAGTAGATGCTGCCGCCGAGGGCATAGGCGGGTGCGTAGCCTGGGTCGAGAGCGAGCGCCGCCTGCATGGCCTCCTTGACCGTGGGAAGGAGGAACAGCGATCGCATGATGCCCTTGGTCTGCCCCCACCGGCCGGTATTGGTGCCGTACCAGAACTGAGCGGGAGCGCTCTTCGGGGCAAGCTCGATGGCGCGCTTCGCGGCCTGGCGCCCCCGATCATAGGCCGCGAGCTTCGCGTCCTCCGTGGTGGCCCGCACGTCGCCGTACATGAAGCAAACCTGGGCGAGGGCGAGGAGCGTGTCGGAGTCGGGCTCGGTCTCCGCGGCTTTCTCCAGGGCAGCTTTGAGCTCGTCGATCTTCCTGGGGTTTTCGTGGTATCGAGTGGAGAAGGCTTGGAGCTCGCCGACGAGCGGCGATCCGGCCCATGCGGTCGCCACTGCGGCGAGCAGCGTCAATCCAGCGAGGAGAGCACGCATAGTCCGATGCTAGAAGTCGCGGCGCCGAGTGTCAACTTGAAGTGACGTGCCGCCGCCGCTAAGGTATGGATCTATGGTCATGCCATGCGGCAGCTGACCCTGGCGGCGGTGGCGGTGTGGCTCGGCGCCATGGGCTTCTTCGCCTTCATCGTCGCGCCCGCCGCCTTCGGCGCCCTCGACCGCGAGGCCGCCGGCCGCTTCGTAAGCGCGGTCTTTCCGCGATACTACACGGCGGGCCTGGCCTTGGGACTCGTCGCTCTGTTCGGGCTCGGCGTGCGCTGGGTGGGGGGCGGATGGCGCAGCCTCGATTGGCTCAGCGGAGGCTGTGTGCTCCTGATGCTCGCGCTCACCCTGTACGCTGGCGCGGTGGTATTGCCGGCGGCCCACGCCGCGCGCGAGGCGGTGCGGTCGGCGGGCGCGGATCCGGCGGCCGCGGCCAGCTTCGCGCGGCTTCATCGCCTGTCGGGCATTCTGAACGTGATCGTGATGGCGTCAGGTATCCTTGTCCTCGTGCTGGAAACGGTACGCCGCCGATGAAGCCGTTCGAACCCCTGGGACTCGATCACGTCGTCCTGCGCGTCAGCGACCAGGACGCCTCGCGCCGCTTCTATACCGAGGTGCTCGGCTGTAGCGTGGATCATTTCAACGAGCGAATCTCCCTGCTGCAGCTCCGATTCGGCGAGCAGATGATCGACCTGCTCCCGGGACGGCCCTCGACCGAAGGCCTCGATCACTTCTGCCTCTCCATCCGGTGCGGGGATCTGGAGTCGGCGCGGCAGACGCTGGCCGGACAGGGCGTGCGAATCGAGGGAGACATCGTCGAGCGACGCGGAGCCTACGGCACGGGGCCGTCGTTGTACATTCGCGATCCGGACGGCTACCTGA
>WNFS01000195.1_pt1 | contig 70888 bp, 61 predicted proteins | sample 5400141 | NCBI WGS metagenome assembly WNFS01 (sample SAMN13153358, study PRJNA577476) | soil metagenome | isolation source: 60 cm saprolite under Madrone tree | place: USA:California | collected 2016-06-14 | reverse complement strand
TGGCGGTTGCGAACACGTCGTCACACCAAAAGGCAATGGACTGAAACTCGCCAATGCGCCTCTCATGACCTTCGGGCGTGTAGAGGGCGAGTCCGGTTTCCGCGCCAGGAATGAGGAGTTCAATCCACCTTTGCGCGTCCGTGAACCGCTGGTCGGTGACTATCTTCAGTCCCAGTGCTTCCGTATAGAACTTCAGCGAAACGTCCTGATTGTGAACCGGAATGCCGACAAACTTTATTCCCCGAACCATTGGTGCGCCTCCCTAAAGTGTCCGGAGAATAGCTTGCAGAATCCGCGGGCGCAATCAGCCAGTCATTGCTATATTATTGGCCGGTATAGCCGTGTTGAACCTGGATGATTACGTCGTAGACGTGTTGATGCGCGATTGTTGTTGACATCTGCTCGCTTGGGGGCGTATATGTCGAGTTTCTAGGTATCGTAATGACCGAAAGCAAACAAGAACTCCTTCGCGGCACTCTTGATATGTTGGTCCTGAAGGTTGTCGCGCTGGGCCCGAGCCACGGCTACGCCATCGCCCAGCGCCTTCAGCAAATCTCGAAGGAATTCTTCCAGGTTCATCAAGGATCCCTTTATCCCGCCCTTCATCGCCTCGAAGACAAAGGCTGGCTACAAGCCGAGTGGAAAGAATCCGAAACCGGCCGGCAAGCCAAGTTCTATTCGCTGACCAAAAAAGGCCGAATGCACATGAAAGCCGAAGTTGTGAATTGGAAACAACTTTGTGATGCCGTTGGCCTCATCTTACGCGCAGAGGAGGACGCCTGATGCCACGCTGGATTCGTCGCCTTCTTCAAAAGACACATGCAGAGTCAGAACTCGATCAGGAGCTCTGCTTTCACCTCACGCGCCAGATCGCTGACTACATCGCCTCGGGCATGTCTCCACAAGAGGCTCGCCGCCGCGCCAAACTCGAATTCGGTGGCCTAGAACGCGTTAAGGAAGAGGTCCGCGATACGCGCTGGGAAACCCACCTCGACAATCTCTTCCGCGATTTCCGCTACGCCATTCGCAATCTTCGCAAAGACCGCCGTTTCGCTTCGGTCGCCGTTTTCGCTCTGGCTCTTGGCATAGGCGCGTCCACAATCGTCTTCAGCGTCGTCTACGACGTCTTCTTCCAGGCGCTTCCCTACAAAGATTTCAATCGCTCCGTCGTATTTGAAATTCGCAATACTGCAGACACCGGCGCATCCAAAGGCCGCGCCTCCTTCTCCCACGAGGAATTCCGCGCCCTCCGCGAGCAGAATCAAGTGTTCGAAGAAATGATCGCCTACGGTACCGTCGGTCGGCTCCTCTACGACGACGGCAAATTCACCCACGCTCTGCCGTTCGGTGCCGCTGTTACGGCCAACGCCTTCAATTATCTGGGCGTGTCTCCGCTGCTTGGCCGCACGATCGCGGAAGAAGATGGTCGCCCCGATGCGCCGCTCGTGTTTGTCCTGAATTACCGCACTTGGCAACGCGAATTCGGCGGCGATCCAAAGGTCCTCGGCAAGAGTTTTATCGTGCGTGGCGCTCAGCGAACCCTGGTCGGCATCATGCCCGCACGCTTCAACGCCTTTAACGCCAGCCTCTGGATGCCGATGCGCGACGACGAAGCGAACGGCAATATCATCGCCCGTCTCAAACCCGGCGTCGCCGCGCAAGCTGCTGCCGCCGACCTCGACGCGATCGCCCACCGCTTGCAGCAAACAGGCCCTAAGGGAAGGTTCCCAGAAAAGTTTACGGTCGTAACCCGCACGCTGCTCGATAGCCTCATCGGCAGCTTCAAAACCACACTCTACGCCTTACTCGCCGCCGTGTTTCTCCTCCTCCTGATCGCCTGCAGCAACGTCGCCAACCTCTTGCTCGCCCGGGCCACTGCCCGCGAACGCGAAATCGCCATGCGCGTCACACTGGGCGCCACGCGCGCCCGCCTCGTCCGCCAACTCCTCGTCGAAAGTTTCGTCCTTGCCGCCGCGGCTTCCGCAGTCGGTTGTGTGCTCGCCTATTTCGGCCTGAACGCCGTCGTCTCGCTAATTCCCACCGGCACGCTCCCCGAGGAAACCATCATTCGCATGAACGCTCCCGTCCTTTTTCTGACGCTGGGCGTCACCTTTCTGAGCACCATCATCTGTGGTCTAGCGCCCGCGCTCGCCGTCGTTCGCGGCGATGTGCAGCCGCACCTCACCAGCGCTGGCCCGGGCACTGGCGCCGGGTTTCGGCAAGGCAAACTCCGCGCGGTTCTCGTCGTCGCCGAAGTGGCCCTCTCGATCGTCCTGCTTATCAGTGCCGGCCTCTTGATGCGGAGCTTCCTCGTTCTCACCCGCGTCGATCTCGGTTTCAATCCCAAAAATCTTCTCCACTTCGAACTCGTTTGGCCCGACTCCTACAATTTCAAGTGGAGCGATCCGGCCTCCGTCGTAAACATCCGAATCCGCAAGAACTCCGTCACCCGCCAGCTTCTCGAACGCATGAAAACCGTCCCCGGCGTACTCTCCGCCGCGGAATGCGATGAAGAGCCGCCTTTGAATTCCGACCTGACCGACATCATCATTCCCGGCCGTCCCCATGTGGAACGCTGGGAAGCCCGAGACGAATCCGTCAGCGAAGACTATTTCGAAACTCTCGGCATCGCGCTGCTCCGGGGCCACGTCTTCTCCGAAGACGACATAACCGCCGCCCGCCACGTCATGGTCATCAATCAAGCCTTCGCTCGCCAATATTTTCCCAACGAAGATCCGCTCGGCCAAAAGGTCAAACTCGCCGCGTTCGACCAAAAGTATCGCGATGCCCCGCGCGACGCGTACTTTGAAATCGTGGGAGTCGTCGCCAACTACAAATCTCGCGACTTTGTAAATCCGTCCTGGCAGGAAGTTCCAGAAGCCTTCACTCCATACAGCCTTAACGTTTTTTACTGGCGGACCTTTCTTGCCAGAACCTCCGTCGATGCCGCCTCAGTTTTGGGAAGCATGCAAAAGGAACTCCAGTCCGTTGATCCGAGCGTAGCCATCGGCGTTTCCGGAACGCTGGAATCGTCCCTCCGCGAGTTCTATCGCGGCCCACAATTCGAATTGGCAACGATCACCGTGTTCTCCGCGATCGGCCTCGTCCTGGTAACCATCGGAGTGTTTAGCGTGATGGGCTACGCGGTCGCGTTGCAGACCCGCGAACTCGGCATCCGTATGGCGCTGGGCGCCCAGCAGAGAGCCATTCTTGGCTTGGTGCTTTTCAACGGCTTCCGCTTGGTAGCAGTCGGGATCGGTTTCGGCTTGCTCGCAAGCTTTGCCCTGACGCGCTTTCTCGCCGCCCAAATCCCCGGCGTCTCGGCCACGGACCCAGTCACGTTTGCCGCCGTCGTGGCCATCGTTGTCTCCGTCGGCCTGACCGCCTGCCTCCTCCCAGCCCGCCGCGCCGCCCAAGTCGACCCCATCGTCGCCCTCCGCTATGAATAGTGATTCTAAACATAGCTGGTTTCGATTCGCTCGACAAAGCTAGCAATATCCTGGCTCACATGCCTGGTAAGTTCGTTACCGGAAATCAAGTGATTTTGCGGCGATTTCTGTTAGTCGAAAACGTCTTAGGCAGTTCTCCGCTGTGAGTGGAGCATCCGTTCGGGGCGGTGAAGATCGAACCCACGACATAAATCTCTAAAGCCTTGCCGCTAGCGGCTTCTCACTGTCGAACTGCATTGAAAAGACAAAGAGAAAACCGGTTTGCCAGAGTCGAAAGAAAGGTCTCCGTGCTGAAAACAAAGCAGTTACAGACACGACTTTCATAAGGTTTCGCGGGCCGAAGGCCCTAAAAGGACAGATAGGACGTCGACCCGCGGAGTCACTCTTTTCTTGAGCCTCGTGCTCTCCAGGTATATAGTGCCGCCCATGCTGCGTGTCACTTGCCGTAGCCTACTCCAGGCTTTCGGGATTGCATCTATTAGCCACTTGCTACCGGTCCTCTTGCATGAAAAGGGTGTCCTATGCGAACTGCGTGGGGAGTGTTATTTCTCTTCTTGATTGTCAACGCCAGTACATGCTCGGCTCAAACGGTAGGGGCGAGCTTGCAAGGCACCGTGTACGACCCGTCCGGAGGATTCGTTCCGGGCGCGGCGATCGAAGTCCACAACGTCGGGCAGGGCGCGGTGCGAGCACTTGCTACGGATGACAAGGGCCGGTATCGCGAGCCGCTTTTGCCGCCGGGGGAATACGAGCTGCGTGTGAAAGCGGCCGGCTTTCAGCCCGTTGTGCTGAAGGGCATTAAGCTGACCATCGGGCAAGATGCGGTGCTGGACGTCAAGCTGGAAATCGCGGGCGGCATTGAACGCGTGAACGTCACCGCAGAGGACGCTCCCCCGATCGACCTAGCTTCCGCCGCGCTCAGCGGTACCGTGAACCGCTCGCAGATGAATGATCTTCCGCTTAATGGACGCTCGTTTCAGGAGCTGGCACTTTTGCAGCCGGGTGTAAACGCCGCTGTCGCAGCAGGAAGCGATGCGGTGGGCGGGCGCGGAAAGAAAATCACCATCAATGGCGCGCGGCCAGAGCAGAACAGTTTTCTTCTGGACGGCTCGGACATCAACAATGTTTACAACAAAACGCCGGGGTCAGTGGGCGGCGTGTTGCTGGGCGTGGAAACGGTGCAGGAATTTCAGGTGCTGACGAATTCTTATTCGGCGGAGTTTGGCAGGTCCTCCGGTGGCATCATCAACGCGATTACGCGGTCGGGAACCAACAAGCTCCATGGGAATTTGTTTGAGTATCTGCGCAATTCAGCGCTGGACGCGAAGAATTACTTTGATCCGACGGCAAATCGCATTCCGCCTTTTAAGCGCAATCAATTCGGGGGAACGCTGGGCGGGCCGATTAGGCACGATAAGACGTTTTTCTTTGGAGCCTTCGAGGCCATCAAGGAGCGGCTGGGCGTAACGGGCACAACCTTTGTTCCGGACGATAGCGCGCGCAATTTTCTTTTACCCTGCCAGCCATCGCCAACCGACCCAAGCTGCATGGCGAACGGCCTGAAGGACGTGTCCGTACCCGGTACCCGCGCGGACGTGAATTCACTGCTGCGGATTCTCTTTCCAGTTGCGAATGGGCCCGAAGTACTTGATAAGAACCAGAAACCTACCGGCACTGCCGGGTATTCCTTCACACGCCAGCAGCCTACCGATGAGTATTTCGCGCAGGGCCGCATCGACCATCGCTTTTCCGCGAACGACTCATTGTTTAGCCGATACACATTCGACAACGGCAACGTAGACCGACAGATCAACAATAAACCGCCGGACGTCTTTTTTAAGGAGCGCTCGCGCAATCAATACTTAACGCTCGAACACGTGCACACGTTTTCGCAGGCGCTGCTAAACACCTTGCGGGTTAGCTTCTCGCGTTCCACTTCGGAGGTCGATAACCAGCGCACCGTGGATGTGCCGCCAAACCTTTGGTGGATACCTCCATCGGCGGGCGGCGTGCAATTTGGATTTCTCACAATTCAGGGACTGGTGACCGAGTTAGTGGGCGATTACCGTCTGCCGCGCAACGACCACCTGAACAATTACCAGTGGCATGACACGCTCTTTTGGACCAAGGGTGCGCACGGTTTGCGGTTCGGATTTGAGGGGCAGCGCATGCAATTCAATCAGCAGACCACGAGCCAGTTGGGGGGCATTGAGACGTTCACAAGTTTGGAGAATTTCTTGAAGGGCGCGCCTCAGCAGATCAACTTTGCTGTTCCGGGAAGAATCGATCCGAATCGCGGCTTCCGGCAATCGCTCTTTGCATCTTTCCTGCAAGACGACTATCGCTGGAAACCAAATTTGACCCTCAATTTGGGCCTAAGATACGAGTTCGCCACGGTTCCCACGGAAGCAAACGGGAAAATCTCCAATCTCCGCAGTATTTCGGACTCCAGCATAGTCATTGGCGATCCCTGGTACGCCAACCCAGCACTGAAAGATTTTGCGCCGCGAATTGGTGTTGCCTGGGATCCGTTCAAGAACGGGAAAACTTCGGTGCGCGCGGGTTTCGGAATCTTTTACGACCAGCTTCTGCCGAAGTATTACGTGTTCTCGGGCAGCCTCAACCCCCCGTTCACCACGCGCACTAGCCGCATCGCTAAACCTGGCGCTCCGATTCCGTTTCCGAACGCCGTGCAAGGTTTCTCTCTGAATGCCCCGGTCTGCGGACTTCCCGGCGGTCCGACGGGAAGCTGTCCTCCCCCAAATATCAAGGCCAATCTCCAGACGGTCAATTACGACCTGCAACCCTCTTACATGATGCAGTACAACCTGAGCGTACAGCGCGCTTTACCCGGCAATTGGGACGTGACGCTCGGCTATGCTGGGTCGCACGGACTCCACCTGATTCGTGTAGCTGATGCCAACCTAGCCCCCTATATCGTTAATGCGCAGGGCCGGACAGAGTTTATAGGCGATGGCACTACCAAGGCTCCGAAATCGATAAACCTTTGCTGCCGCCGTAACGCCACTTTCGGCGGCGTCACCCAGCGCGAGACCGACGCCCAATCTTTCTATAACGCGCTGCAGGCGGGTGTGACCAAGCAACTGTCACACGGCCTGCGCGCACAGTTGTCGTACACCTTTTCGCGCTCTATTGATGAGTCGAGCGGAATCAACTCGCAGGATTTCGACAATACCACCCAGTACTCGATTAATTTCTTCGACCGCAAAGCGGACCGCGGCCTTTCGAGCTTTTCGGTGAAGCATGTTCTGGTGGCGAACTGGAGCTACGAAGTGCCTTTTGGAAGCAGCAGGACGGGGCTTGCCAGTGTGCTGGTGAAAGGCTGGCAGCTCAACAATATTGTCACGGCGCAATCCGGGACGCCCTTTGAAGTGCGGCTCGGTCACAACCAATCGGGAAATCTGAATACCATCGACTTCTCGATTCATGAGCGTCCGGACATCAGGGCGGGTTTTTCCAACAATCCCGTCACCGGGGACCCCAAACGCTGGTTCGACGCGAACGCCTTTGTACTGCAGCCCGTCAACACCATAGGAAACCTTGGCCGTAACACGCTGATTGGCCCCAATCTGGTGAGCTGCGATTTCTCTCTCTTCAAACGTTTTTCGTTAGGAGAAACCAAGGCGCTGCATTTTCGCGCCGAGATGTTTAACATCTTCAACCACCCGAACTTCGGCGTGCCCAATTCGGCGAACCGGACCGCCCTGCTGCCCAATGGCGCGGTGAATCCCAGCGCCGGCGCCATTCTAAGCACGGTGACGACATCGCGGCAAATCCAGTTTGGATTGAAGTTGACATTCTAGCCTGTGACAATCGGCCGCCGACCTGTGCGCGCATCGAAATCGCACTCAGTCGTTCGACAGGGCAAAGTGTGGCTGCTGGGGGATGAAGAATTGAGCGCAATAGCAGCCGCGTGCCAGCGAATGCCTCCTTGAATGCGTGCCGCTCCGATTCAGCAGTCCGACGATCTTGGCGTTCCACGCCACTTCCAATCATTCTGCTTGAAGCCCAACTGGTCATTAACGGGCTTACGGAGAAGTGCAATTTCCCCGACATCTCAGAAGTTCGGTCAGGGGAAGTTGTGGTGCTAACTATATTCAGTTGGGGCGGAGTCGGCTACGCGGAACTTATCGTCGGACCATGGCTAAGTCGCATTACCGGTAAAGTTCCTTTTCGCCGATTTAACTTACTCCGGGTTGTCCAATTCAGAGGGTTCTCGAAAATGACTTTGTCGTCGTTACAGGCACAGGCAGCGCGCGTGATTTTATCCGGCTTCTCACTGTCGAACTGCATTGAAAAGACAAAGAGAAAACCGGCTTGCCAGACTTGCCAATTAAGGGCCCGTGAAAATAGCTAAGTGATTGTGGGGCCTAGCCTTAGCTTATTTTCCCCACTGTTCGCAATGAGGAGGCCGGGGGTTCGAATCCCCTCTCGTCCACCAGATTTCAAAATTTCAAAGGACTCACATTATTTTTGAAAACCGGGTGAATTGTCGCTGTCCGGTTTCAGCTGCCAGGCATTAGGCTGTTGGTCGTGATACGCTCACTGGGAAATTACCTCATCCGACGATCTTTTGAGTTGGAATCTGCGGTCAAATGTTTGAACAGGTCAGCGAATCAGCGGGCAGGAGTTGGAAGTTGTGGCTAGTCCTCGCGGTTCTGTCTTTTGGACTGCTTGCAAGCCTGATTTGGGTCTTGCGAATGACCCGAATGCCGCTCAAGTCTTACAGCGGGCAGCTTCCCCCTCTTACGAATGGGCAACTAGAAACGGTCAGTCACTTATCTCAACACGTTAAATATTTATCTGAAACAATCGGTGAAAGAAATCTGTCCAAAGCGGGAACCCTACAAGCGGCCACCGATTATTTCCAGAGCCAACTTAAACAGGCAGGGTACGCAGTCATAGAACAGACTTATCTCGTTCAGGGGCATCAAGTACGCAATCTTGAGGTGAGGCTACCCGGAACCAATGCCGCGGGCAAAACTGTCGTAGTAGGTGCGCACTACGACAGCGTCGCAGGGGCGCCAGGCGCCGACGACAATGCCAGTGGAGCCGCAGGCGTTCTTGAACTAGCCCGACTATTACGCGGGTCTGCGCACCGAAAGACGATTCGTCTGGTGTCATTCGTAAACGAGGAGCCACCGTTCTTTCAAGCAGAGAGCATGGGGAGTTTGGTTTACGCCCGCCAACTCAGGACGGAGCATGTTTCAGTCTCCGCAATGATTTCACTTGAGATGCTCGGTTTTTATTCTGATATTCCTGGCAGCCAGAAATACCCAGCTTTGTTGGGGTGTGTCTCGCCAAAACCTCATCCGCGTAGAAAATGGTGCGATTGCTCTAGCGCCTCAGATTGAAAAGAGAGCCTGGATTCGGTTAAGAGTTGCTTTGAGGGGCGCGCGAAGGTTCTCTTTAGGCAAGCACCTGGGCACATCCGGCATACATATATAAAGATGGGTAAAAAGTTGGTCCGGATCAGGCAGCCCGGACGTAACGATGATGCAGCCCGCCCAGTCGATCCTGAGAAAGAACGCGCCCCGAGGCGGTGGAGCGAATTCTGTAGTCCGGGGTTCCCTTCCCCAACCCAAGATGCGTGCGGTCCTCATGGTGGTAACGAACATACTCGGAGAGCAATCGCTTCAGATGGCGTTCATTCACCGCGACAATGTGGTCCAGCAGGTCTTGTCGGCAACTTTCGATCCAACGCTCCGCTACACCGTTCTGCCAGGGACTCTCGAAGGAGGTGCGGACCGGGGATATATTCAGGGATCGGAGGGTCCCGGGAACTTCCAACCCGTATTTCGCATCCCGATCGAAGATGAGATACCTGGGAGCAGACCCAAATGGAAACGCCTCCCGCAACTGCTGGATGATCCAACCGCTCGTCGGATGCTTCGTGACGTTAACGTGCAGGATGCGTCGACGATCGTGGCTGATGACGAAGAAGCAGTAGAGCGCGCCGAACGTGATCGTTGGCACGGTGAATAAATCCATGGCCGCAATCGCTTCCCGATGGTTTCGAAGGAAGGCCAGCCAGCGCTTGGCCGGGTCAGAATCTCTCGGTGCTCGTCTCATCCAACGAGAGATGGTTCTCTCGGAAAGGTCAAAGCCGAGCATGAGGAGTTCCCCATGTATCCTCGGTGCTCCCCAGGTTGGGTTGTCAGCAACCATCCGAAAGATCAGCTCGCGAACCTCCCTCGGCGTCGGTCTTCTTCCAACCTCCCTCCGGACTCTGGAGATCAGCCTCCAGTACATACGAAAACCAGTCCGGTGCCAGCGGACGACTGTTTCGGGCGTAACGATGATGAGGGATTCCTTCCAAGCCGACCAGACCCGCCGAGCAATGACCCAAAAGAGCTTATCGAAGAGGCCGAGGCTCGGGCGAGGATGCCGCCGTTTCAGTACCGCGCGTTGTTGTCGGAGCGTGAGATTCTCCAAAACAAGATTTCCGCGACTGCGGAAAAGACGAATCAGGGCTCCAAGCCAGAGGAGAAGCAAGCTTAACATGGCAGGCAGTTATACCAGATCAACGATTGGAAGTATTGTTGTAAGCTCTTGATTCTGCGGTCGGCCAGAGTTTTGACGAGGCACAGGCCACTGAACGATGTCAAATCAAGCCTGATAAACAAAGTGTTTAGCAATACTCAACGCTTTCGGCATGCTTCTCACATTACAATGGGAACCAACCGTTTCACGCTTCGAAATTGCGACGTTTGAGGAGACCTTCATGGGCCATCCGCTTCTCGACCTGAATAACAAGACCGCAGTTGTGATTGGCGGAACCAGCGGTATCGGGCTCGCGCTCACTCGCGCGCTGGCGCAGGCCGGAGCAAATGTGGTGCCTTCAGGGCGGCGCGCGGAGCAAGTGAAAGCGGCTGCGGCTGCGGTCGTCTCGCTCGGGCGACGGTCGCTGACGCAAACTTGCGATGTCACCGACAATGCGAGCCTGGAGGGGCTGCTGCAATCGGTGTGCGCTGAATTCGGCAGCGTTCAAATCCTTGTGAATTGCGCCGGGCGCACGAAGAAAATGCCCACGCTCGAATTTCCGGATTCCGATTGGGACGCCATCCTCGAAACAAATTTGAAGGGGACGGTGCGGGCCTGCCGCGTGTTCGGGCGGCATATGATCGAGCAGCGCTACGGCCGGATCATCAATATTGCCTCGCTCTCCTCATTTGTAGCGCTCTTTCAAGTTGCCGCCTACAGCGCCAGCAAGGCGGCCGTTGCTTCGCTCACCAAATCACTGGCCATCGAATGGGCTCCGTCAGGAATTTGCGTGAATGCGCTCGCTCCGGGCGTATTCCGAACAGACTTGAATGCGGCGTTGCTGGATGGCACGGAACGTGGGAAGGAATTCCTAATGCGCACTCCGATGCGAAGGTTTGGCCAACTCGACGAGCTTGCCGGCGCCGCGGTTTTTTTGGCGTCCGATGCCGCGAGTTTTGTCACGGGGCATTTGCTGGCCGTGGACGGCGGCTTCCTGGCAAGCGGCGTCAACCAATAGTCGACGGCGTGAACAGGATCATTTTACGATGGCAGGGGGGTACCCCCGGGGGTACGTCCCGGGCATTTTGTATGAATTCAAAACAAAGGACTTACAAAGTTTGCATTTCGTAAGTTGCTGATTCTAAAGGGTGCGTTTTCGGTTGGTTTATGCCTAACAAAGGGCTTTCAAGGAAGAGAAACGGACTTCAATTATGATGCAAAAACTGGCTTGTCCGAAGAAACTCGCAATACTTCCTGAAGCGAATTATACCACGCAAGGTGGCCATAGCCGAAGAAAATTTTTGGAACATTGCCAGGAGCGGAAGTCGGGAAGGCCTGAAATCGGGGACGCTGTCAAAGACTTTCAGATTTCGGAATCGCGCTTCAGCGGCTGCTCTTGGCGGCGATGCCCGATGATGCCATCTGCGCCCGAGCTTGCTTCACGATGGCGAGGAATTTGCGCGCATTTTCGACAATGATTTCCGGCTTGTTTGCCTTCAGCGCCTCCGCCTGCACGCATTCCCCGCCGACGCCCAACGCAGCAGCGCCTGCTTCGATGAATTCGGCCGCTGTATTCAAGCTGACCCCGCCCGTCGGAACAAATGGAACTTGCGGAAATGGACCCTTCAGCGCCTTGATGTATTTCGCTCCGCCGACCTGGCCGCACGGAAAAATCTTCACAAAGTCCGCGCCGGCCTCCCAAGCGGCCATCACCTCGGTCGGGGTCAAGGCACCGGCCATCATCAGCTTCCCTTCCCTTGCCGCAAGCGCCACCGTTGGAACGTTGAGCCCCGGGCTGACAAGAAATTGCGCTCCCGCATCGAGGCAGCGCCGCGCGGCTTCAGCGTTGAGCACTGTTCCCGCTCCAACCAGGACTTGCGATCCGGCCTTATTTGCAAGCTCTCGGATGACGTCGACGGCGCCCGGCACGGTCATGGTGATTTCCACGATGGGGATGCCGCCTTCGCAAACTGCATCCGCGGCGATGCGCGCTTCGCGTGCTGACGCCGCGCGGACGACCGGCACGATTCCTATTTCCAGTATTCGCTCGCGAACTTCTTGTTTGTCCATTCACCGTTCCTCGGCACTTCGTCGTCAACGTGCGATGCGCGCTCCAACGCCTTTCATCACTTGCATTACTTCCTGGAAGGTCACCATGGAAGTGTCGCCGGGCGTGGTCATAGCCAACGCGCCGTGCGCCGCGCCGCACTCCACGGACCACTGGGGATCTTGTCCGGCCAGGAATCCGTAAATCAAACCGGAAGCAAACGAATCGCCGCCTCCCACGCGATCGAAGATTTCCAGGTTTTCGCGATTCTTAGCCTGGTAGAACTTTCCGTCGTGATAACTGATGGCGCCCCAATCATTCAGCGTCGCAGTTTTGGCCTTTCTAAGAGTCGTGGCAACCACTTTGAACGGATAATCCTTCACGACTTTCGCAATCATCTGCTTGAAGCCTTCGACTTCGAATGCCGAAAGATGTTCATCCATGCCCAGAACGTCATAGCCGAGCGCCGCTGAAAAATCTTCTTCATTGCCGAGCATGACGTCGACGTGCGGCGCGATGCGGCGATTCACTTCCTGCGCTTGCTTCTTGCCGCCAAGGGATTTCCAAAGCGACGCTCGATAGTTCAGGTCGTAGGAGACAATTGTTCCGTGTCGCCTGGCGGCTTGCATGGCCTCCAGGGCTACTTCCGGTGTTGTCGCTGAAAGGGCGCAGAAGATTCCTCCGGTATGAAACCAACGGGCACCTTGCTTTCCAAAGATCTGCTCCCAGTCGATATCGCCCGGCTTCAGGTTAGAGACTGCGGTGTGTCCGCGATCGTAACTCCCCAGCGCCGCACGCACACCAAAGCCGCGCTCAGTGAAATTCAGCCCGTTGCGGGCGGCGCGGCCAACGCCGTCGTGCTCGACCCAGCGCATCAAAGACTGGTCCACGCCGCCCTGATAGAGGAGGTCTTGAAGAAGGCGCCCAACGGGATCATCGGCGAACGCGGTGACGATGGCCGTGTCCAAGCCAAAGCAACGCTTCAGCCCGCGCGCGACGTTGTATTCGCCACCGCCTTCGCACACTTCAAAGGACCGCGCTGTGGCGATGCGCCGGTCGCCCGGGTCGAGCCGTACCATCACCTCGCCCAGACTGACCAGGTCCCAGCGGCATTCTTTCTTTGGTCGGATCGTCAGTCCCATACGCTCACTCCAGCCGCGCTCTTAATGGAAAATTATCCGCAACAGGATTGAGATTCACGTTTGGCTTCTCAATTGATTTTGGCTGGCTCCAGCCTGGGACTCAGAAGTTGAATCATGGCAAGCGCCACGAGATACGCTGAACCGGCGATCACGAAGGGAATCATATAACTCCCCGTCCATTGTAAAACATAGCCAACGATTTTCGCGATGAGCATCCCGCCAACCGCGCCTGCCATTCCCCCAATCCCGACGACGGAGGCTACTGCTCGCTTCGGAAACATGTCAGAAGTCAGGGTATAAAGATTTGCGGAGAAGCCTTGGTGGCCCGCCGCAGCAAGACCGACCAGCAGAACCGCCGGCCACAATCCAGAAACGCGGTAGGCAAACACAATGGGAACGATGCCGATCGCGCACACGAGCATGGCAATCTTGCGTCCCGCGTTTACAGAAACTCCCTTCTGGATCAAAGAAGACGAGAACCAACCTCCGGCTACGCTTCCGACGTCGGAAATCAGATAAATCACCACAATCGGAAGGCCCAGTTGCGCCAGGTGCACCCCGTGCTGACGTTCGAGAAAATCAGGCACCCAAAAAAGATAGAACCACCAGATTGGGTCAGTCAGGAATTTTCCGCAGGCATAGGCCCACGTTTGCCGATATGGCAAGAGGTTCAACCATTTAATTTTCTCAACAGGTTGCGGCGCATCACCAAGGATGTATTCGAGCTCCGCCTTGGAGCAGCGCGGGTGGTTCTCTGGTTTCCGATAGAGCAAGAGCCACAAGGCGAGCCAGGCAAAACCGAGCGAGCCTACAATCACAAAGGTCCAGCGCCAGCCAAAATGGAGAGTGATCCAGGGCACGGAAAGCCCAGCAAGGATCACTCCAACATTCGTGCCCGCGTTGAAGATGCCGGTAGCCAACGCGCGCTCCTTCGCGGGAAACCATTCCGCAACGGCCTTGATGCTGGCCGGAAACACTCCCGCTTCCCCGAAGCCGAGCGCGATCCGCGCCATAAAGAAACTCGAGAGCGAGGTTCCGATGGCGTGAGCCATGGAAGCGAAGCTCCAGAAGATCATAACGATGGCATAGCCCAATCGCGTACCGACCCGGTCGATAAATCTGCCGACGACGAGCATGCCAACCGCGTAAGCCGCCTGGAAGGCAAACACCACATTGCTGTAATTGATTTCATTCCAGCCGAGGTCATGCTGCAGCGTGGTCTTCAGTGCGGAGAGGACCCAGCGGTCCATGTAGTTCTTTGTCGTGCCAAGCAGCAGGAGGCCGCAGATGACCCAGCGAAAGTATCCAACACGAGAAGGAACAGTTATCGCGGTCCCAGCTTGCGGCTGGGGCGCCAAGATATCGGATGCGGAAGTGGGTTGTGCTGGGTCCATTAAGCAATCCTACCAACTGTGCATGGTGCCATCGAGTTTGCGATTTACGGGAAGATACGCCCGCCGATATGGATATTTCGACGCAAGAGCTTCATCCAGGTCCACGCCGAGGCCGGGAGCATCGCCGGGATGCATCATACCGCCGGAAAAACTGTAGGAATGAGAAAAGACGCGCTCTGTCTCTTCGCTGTGGTGCATATACTCCTGAATTCCAAAATTATGGATGCTCAAATCAAAATGCAGCGCGGCGGCCATGCACACGGGACTCATGTCTGTGGCGCCGTGGCACCCGGTGCGGACGTGATACAGTTCGGCCAGGCTGGCGATCTTTCGCAGATGCGATATTCCGCCGGCGTGCACAACCGCGGTCCGAATGTAATCGATGAGTTGCTCCTGGATAAGTTGCTGGCAATCGTAGATCGAATTGAAAACCTCGCCGATCGCGATAGGCGTAGTGGTGTGTTGGCGGATCAGGCGCAAACTTTCCTGCAGCTCGGCCGGAACGGGATCTTCCAGCCAGAACAGGTGAAAAGGTTCGAGACTCTTTCCAAGGCGCGCCGCTTCGATTGGCGTCAGCCGGTGATGGACATCGTGCAGCAAGGGAAGATCTTCGCCAAATTCTTTGCGCAGCCGCTCAAATAATCGCGGAACAAAATTCATGTAGAGTTCGGAGCTCCAGGCGCTTTCCGGCGGAGCGTCTTTTTCCGCTGGCTCATAGTACATTTTGCCGCGGCCGACCCCGTAGGTGCTTTCCAATCCAGGTATGCCGCTCTGTGCGCGAATCGCTTTATATCCGAGTTTGATGTACGCGGCGACTGCTTTGACTGTATCTTCGATGTCTTCTCCGCTGGCGTGGCCGTAAACAAGAACGCCGTCGCGCGAAGCACCTCCGAACAATTGATAGACGGGCACATTCAATGCCTTGCCCTTGATGTCCCAAAGTGCCATGTCGACTGCAGAGATCGAGCACATCGTGACGGGACCGCGCCGCCAATACGCACCCTTATAAAGGTATTGCCAGATGTCCTCGATGCGCCGGGCGTCGCGCCCGATCAGCAGGGGAAGCACGTGGTCGGAAAGATAGCTCACGACGGCGAGTTCGCGGCCGTTTAGTGTGGCGTCTCCCAGGCCGTAAATGCCGTCTTCCGTCGTGATCTTCAGGGTTACGAAGTTGCGTCCCGGGCTGCAGACAATCACTTTGGCATCGGTAATTTTCATATTTGATAGGAATCCTTTGTATCGTACCCCGAGAAATCGTGAAAGAAGATAATTTCCATTTCGCTGCCCCAAACTGACGACATCTTGTACGCGCGATGCTGGCGCCTTGCCACGATTACCTTTCCAACTTGAAGATTCTCTCCATCAGCAGCCACTTTTCGCCCGGCTTGGCATTCGAAAGCGGCTTCTGAAACCTCCACATCAGCTCTTCCCACTCTCGAACCTTTGGATTTTCTCGATCCGCTTTAGCTTTTTTCTCAAGAGAAAACTGTTCGTCCACTTCCATCACCATGAACATCCGCGTACCGAGCGAATAAATCTCCAAATCGACTATGCCCGCATCCTTGATGCTTTTCGTGATCTCCGGCCAGATTTTCTCGTGATACCGCTTATATTCGGCGATCAATTTCGGATCGTCCTTCAAATCCAGCGTGAGGTAATAGCGTCTCGTCATTTGGCCTCTGCGGCCGCTGCGGAATCAGGGGCGATCAAAGGAGGGTTTGGTCTGTATCCCCACACCGCAAAATAAATTACATAGAGATAGCAAATCAGCGGCATGACGAAGGCTACCTGAATGTCACTCGCGTCTGAGATCCGCCCCATCGCCGCGGGAATCAGCGCTCCGCCAATGATGGACATAACCAGGAGCGACGAGCCCCGCTTGGTAAGGGCTCCGAGATTTTTCAAACTGAGCGCAAAAATCGTGGGAAACATGATGGAATTGAAATAGCCCACCAGCACGATCGCCAGGACAGCAACAAAGCCGGAAGAGACAATCCCGATCACCACGCAAAGCAGCGCCCCTAGGCCGAAGATGGAGAGCAGCCTGGGAGCCGGGATGCGCCTCATCATCCACGAACCGGAGAACCTGCCGATCATGAATCCTGTCTGATGCGCTACCAGGAACAGTGCCGCCATCTTCTCAGGCGAATTCGGAATCATGCGCGCGAGGAAGCTGGCCTGAGCTCCATGATTTCCCGTCAGGAATTGCGCCCCCCACCCTGCCATGTCTTCGAGTGTATCCGGCATGGTGTGCTTCACGAAGCGAATGACGAAACTTCCCACTCCTACCTGCGCCCCTACATAAAAGAACTGAGCAACAACGCCTTTGATCAAATGCGAATGATTGAAGACACTGCTCTTCGGCGAATTGCCGCTTGGCTCATCCTTTTCATGCGGCTGGACTTCCGGGAGGTGAGCGAAGTAGATCAGGGCGGCAACCAGCAGAAAGATTCCGGTGATGACCAGATAGGGCACCTTCACCGTATTCGCTTCCGACGTTATGTAGGCCTGCACCTGTTGCGGACTCATGGCGGCTCTTTGCGTCGGCGTGTACTCGATTCCAGAAAGAATGAACGCGGCACCCAAGGTTGGTACGAGGGCGGCGCCTACGGCGTTGAACGACTGGGCAAAATTCAGCCGGCGTTCCGAGCTCTCGGCCGGACCAAGGACGGTCACATACGGATTGGCGCTCACTTCCAGAAAAGATTGGCCGGAAGACATGACAAATAAGGCCAGCAAGAAGAATCCATAGACTCTGGAGCTTGCCGCCGGAAGAAACAGCAAAGTCCCGGCAGCGCAGATGAGCAGCCCGACGAGGATACCTTTCTTGTATCCGATTTTTTCCATGAGCCGGCCTGCGGGAAACGCCGCCAGGAAATATCCACCAAAGAACGCAACTTGAATGAAAGAAGACTGGAAATCGGTAAGATCAAACGCCTTCTTGAGATGCGGAATCAGAACGTCATTTAAGTTGACGCCGATGGACCACAGGAAAAACAAACTTGTGACCAACACGAACGGCACAACGTATTTTTGTTCCGTCAGCGGCGCAGATTGCGGCAATACAATCCCTCCGTCTTATATGCAGCAGAGAATTAAGTCAAAACACTCTCAAGGTGTATATCATCACGGTGAACAATTCTCATAGCCCGTCTTCGCCGCGAGACGCCACACCGCCGTTCATTTTTTGGTAGAGTTGCGTCGGTGCGTTTGGGCACGGCGATGAGTATTGAGAGAAGGTAAATGGACATCCACCAACTCGAATTGTTCCTTGCTGTCATGGACTCTCCGAGCATGACCCGCGCGGCGGAAAAAATTCACCTTTCCCCCGGTGCCGTCAGTCTTCAGCTCCATAACCTTGCCGATGAGCTCCGCACGGAACTATTTGTGCGCCGCGGCAAGCGCCTGATTCCTACGCCCGCGGCTTTGCGTCTGGCCGAGCACGCGAAACAGGTCGTTAAAATGATGGGCCACATTCAGCAGGAGTTTGAGAACGACCTCTCCAAAGACGTGCGTCCCTTCCATTTCGCCACCGGGGTCACCACTCTGATCTACCAACTGGGCGGCCCACTGCGCCAACTTCGCAAACGCTATCCCAACGCGGAAATCCGCGTGACCGTTGGCGTGACCGAGGAAATGATTGCCGGTCTGCTCGACCGCCGCTTCGACCTGGCTCTCATTTCCCTTCCTGTAGCCGAAGACGACCTCAATATCATTCCCTTGTTTGAAGAGGAGTTGCTCGTTGTCCGCCCCTCCGCAAACAAAGTCGGCAGCGGACATATCGGCTCTTTGCGCGCCTCGGACCTGAACGGCGCTCCCTTTTTGCTCTATCCGCGGCGCAGCAATGTGCGTCTGGTTATCGACCGTTTTTTTCAGGAGATCGGCGTGGCTCCTCACGTGGTCATGGAAGCTGATGATACGGAAGCCATTAAGCGCCTGGTGGAATCCGGCTTCGGCCATTCAATCCTACCGGAACATGCGCTCAGGGGACGTTCTCATTTTTTTCAGAAGTTTCGCATTCACGGGCACACGCTCAAGAGAAGCCTGGCTCTCGCAACGGCGCGCACCGATTGTCCCCGCAAGCTGACGGAATCAATCGCCAGTTTCTTGTCTAGTGCTTTGCAACAGAGCCAATGATGGAAGGATTCGCAGCCAGCGCTCAGCCGCCGCGGAGGCGCGTCAAGTTTTCAAAATTCGAACGAAACAGGCGGTTCACGTCTCGCTGTATGTCCCTGCGGCTCACTCCTCGGCCATCTCTCTGGAGCAGCTTGTAAGCGTTCGTAAGGATCGGTGCCATGGTCCGCCGCGTGTTCCGCCACTTGTAAATCACTTGCTCCAGAACGCGCGCGTCCGAGTGCTGCGGAATAAAACTGGTGCCCAGCAGCTCAATCCGTTCTCGTGTGATTTCCTCCACGATGGACGGGTTATTCAGGAACCACCAGCAGCCGAAAGGCATCAAGTTGTTGAATTTGCGCGCATAGACGCACAGTTCATGCTGATTCTCGCGGCTCAGCACGCTCACCAGGAACTTGTTTTCGGGAAAAGTCCGGCACAAATTTTCGAGCACGCGCAGGTCTGCTCTGCCCAACGCATCCCCCGCGAGACGCAGTGCTGGATTCACTTGCCGCCGCACTCCGATCATCAGAGACATGGGCAGCCCGAGTTCCCGGCAGGATGGTAGTACGGCCTCTCCCAGGATTCTGCTCGTGATGCTCTCGTCGGGATACCGGAATTCGTCCGTCAGAGAAACGGCCATGTATAGCGGCCGCATGCGCTTCTGCCAGTCAGCCAGAAATCGGCGAATCTCCGCGATGGACTTCCCAGTTGCCTTTTCATCAACGGCGTAGCCCTGGCTCGCCAATTGCTGCCAATGCTTCGGCCAGCCCCACAAGATCCGGTCCAGTCGCAGCACCGCGTGGAATAGTTCGTGTTTCTGTCCCCCGCTCTTCCATACCGGCTCTTCCTCCGGATCCAGCGGGTCATTGGTCATCACCACGCAACTTACACCAGAAATTTCCAGCACTCTGCGGATGTGCCCTTCGAGTGGCTGCGCCTTGAAAAAAGCCCGCGCCTCCTCCAGACCGCTCGAGTCGGTCGGCAAATCGAACGCATTCAGCACCGCGACAATTCCCCGCGTGGACTCCGAAATAGGCGCATTCTCGACGAACAGCGCCTGCCAAATCGCCTCCGCGCGTTCTCGCTTCGAAAACTTCCAATAGTGTTCGGGCGTGATGTCCGAAGAGCGGAAGAATTCCGCCTCAAGATAGTGGTAAGTCAGAAGTTCATCGATTCCCCAGAGTCCAATCTTTCCGAACGCGGGAGAAAACAGGTGAGTGTGAATGTCAATGAAGGGGGTCGACTCCAGCACCTCCTCCACGACCCCTTGGAACTGGCCCTCCGGAAGCAACTCGGCAGACAGCTCTTTGCCGTTCAGATCGGATGAATTGACGGAAGTCGTTCCCATACGTGGCCCTGCGCAGTATATCTCGGGTCCTTGCGCGTCCTTTCGTGGAGTCAGCCGAGACGGAACCAAAACCGCGCTGGCATCCCGCCGGTTGACGCTCTTATCCGCAATGGACTCTGTGAATTAGAAGACACGTAAGAGCGCAACAAAATATAGAAGCCGCCCCCCAAAGTGTCAAACCGAAAAAACTGCAATTAAGATTCAGCGGGACTTAACGAACTTCTTGGCCTGCCTTTGCGTAGCAAACCAGGGAATTCCGGCAAAAGTCCTGGCCTCCTGCCTCACCCGCGTCAAATCAGGAGCAATAAACGATTCCTTTAGTAACTTTCAATGCTGGAAGGGACCGTCTTGGCTTATGATTGCCTCGTTTGAAGGATGCGAGTCGCGGCGCTGGACGCCGCCCTGGCGCCCAGTCTTCGCAAGTTTGGTCTGCCAGCGCAGCTTCACCGGCATCCCTTGGAGGTTGTATGTCTACAACAAAAGCTTCCCGGCGGGACTTCCTGAAAATCACCGGGGCTGGCGTCGCCGGCACGGCACTGAGCGTCTCGGCATCGAGTTACGCCCGAGTCATGGGCGCGAATGATCGTGTGCGCGTAGCTATCTGCGGAGTGCGCGGTCGCGGCAAAGACCACATCCACGGATTCTCCCGCGTTCAGGGAGCGGACATTGCCGCTCTGTGCGACGTAGATGAAAGCGTGTTGAACCAGCGCCTCGGGGATGTGGAGAAGCTGGGAGTGCCAAAGCCAAAACCCTACGTCGATGTTCGCAAGCTTCTCGAAGACAAAGACATCGACGCCATCTCCATCGCCGCTCCTAATCATTGGCACTCGTTGATGGCCATCTGGGCGTGCCAAGCCGGGAAAGATGTGTATGTGGAAAAGCCGTGCTCGCACAACTGGTTTGAAGGAAGGCAACTGGTACGCGCGGTAAAGAAGTACAACCGAATTTGCCAGCACGGCAGTCAGTCGCGATCGAATCCGGGAATGATGGAAGCCATTCAGCATTTACATGACGGCACCATCGGCGACGTCTACATGGCCCGCGCGCTTTGCTACAAGTGGCGGCCATCGATCGGCCGCGCTGAGGTGGAAGCCGTTCCGTCCGGCGTTCATTATGACCTCTGGACCGGCCCCGCCCCTATGAAGCCCTTCACCCGGAATCGCTTTCACTACAACTGGCATTGGATCTGGGACACCGGAAACGGCGAAGTCGGCAACCAGGCCATCCACGAAATCGATATTGCGCGCTGGGGTTTGGGAGTTGGCTTCCCGGTATCTGTGTCGGCGATGGGTGGACATTTCCTGTTCGATGACGACCAGGAGACACCCAATACTCTGAACGCTACCTTCTGTTTCGAGGCTCCAGCTGGCAAGCGCAAGATGATGGAACTCGAAGTCCGCCACTGGATCACCAACCACGAGGCGGAGATAGGCGCGGGCGCTTACGGAGCCAGTGGTGTACCCGCCGCGGGATTGACCGCCGATGCAAGCAAGAAGCCTGCGAAGCAACAGCAGCAATCCTTGGGGCCAAAGGATGCCAAGACGAACACCGTTGGCAACATTTTCTACGGATCAAAAGGCTATCTCGGCATCGATGGATACGATACCTACAGGACGTGGCTGACGGATGAGGCCGAACCTGGACCGCACGGCAAGGGTTCCGGTGACCATTACGCAAACTTCGTCGATTGCATTCGCAGCCGTCGTGCCCAGGACATTCATTCGCCGATTGAGGAAGCCCACATCTCAACGACGCTCGTGCATTTGGCCAATGCCTCCTACCGCCTGGGTCGTACGCTGCGCTTCGATCCTGCGCAGGAGCGGGTCATTGGTGATGAGGAAGCCAATCGCCTTCTGCGCGGCAGCTATCGCGCACCTTATGTCGTGCCGGAAGAGATTTGACCATCACTGGAGGCCACGGCTAATCATGCGCATTCTCATTGGCGGTGCATCGCTCATCTTCGGCGCGGCGACGGCGATTCTCGTGTCACTCGCTTCCGCCGGCCCCCGCGCATCGGGCCGAATCTCCGTCACCGTCAACGAACAAGCCCGCCGCGTGGATATCTCCATCGATGGCCAGCCCTTCACTTCTTACATCTGGCCCACCACGCTCAAAAAGCCCGTCCTCTTTCCGCTCCGCACCGCCAAAGGCACGATCGTCACTCGCGGCTTTCCTCTTGAGCCACGCCCGGGCGAACGCACAGATCATCCGCATCATGCCGGCCTCTGGTTCAACTACGAAAACGTCAACGGCCTCGATTTCTGGAATAATTCCGAAGCCATCAAGCCAGAAAACGCCCCGAAGATGGGTACCATCGTCCATCGCTCCATCGTCTCTGCAAAAGGCGGTTCGGACCACGCCGAACTAGACGTCGAAGCGGATTGGGTTACGTTCGACAAAAAAGTTTTACTCCAGGAACACACGCACTTCGTCTTCCGCGGAGGGCCCGGCTTTCGCAGCGTGGACCGCGTCACCACGCTCCGCGCTCTCGACACCAAAGTCGATTTCAAGGATGAGAAAGACGGGATGTTGGGCCTCCGCGTCGTCCGCGCTCTTGAAATTCCCTCTGACAAGCCCGAGGTTTACACCGATGCCAGTGGCCGCGCGACCACGGTCGCCAAGCTGGACAACACCGGCGTCAACGGCACCTACCTCACCAGTGAAGGCAAAAAGGGCGATGCCGCCTGGGGCACGCGCGGCCGCTGGTGCAATCTCAGCGGTCACGTCGGCGACGAGCCTGTAACCATCACTATTTTCGATCACCCCGCCAATCCTGGTTTTCCCACGTACTGGCACGCCCGTGGCTATGGCCTCTTCGCCGCCAACCCGCTCGGCCAGAAAATCTTCAGCAGTGGCAAGGAAGAGCTGAATTTCTCTCTAGCTCCGCAAGCCAGCGCCACTTTTCGCTACCGCATCTCGATCTCTTCGGCGATTGCCACACCCGAAGCCACCGAAGCCGCCTACAAAGATTTCATTGCTACCTATCACTAACCAGAGCCTAAAGCGAAGTTCTCATCTTGACGCCGCGAAGGTTTTTGTCGTGGCCGAAGGCCTCAACGTGTACCCTTTGCGACACGCACATTTGGAAAAAGCCAAAATTCCGACTATCCTTCTTCTCTTACTGAGCACTGATAACGGATCACCGAAAACTCTCCATGACCATTCACATCGGCCTAATCGGCGGCGGCAACATCACGGAAACGCACGCCCGCGCCGCGCGTGCCATCCCCGGCGTCGAAATCTCAGCCATCCACGGAACCAACCCTGAAAAAATCGCGCGCCTCTGCCGCGAACACGGCGGCACTCCCTATCAGGACCTCGACGCCTTTCTCAATCATCGCCCCATGGATCTCGTCATCATCGGCAACCCTTCCGGTCTCCACGCCGCGCAAGGTATCGCCGCCGTCCGCCATGGCCTCCACGTCCTCACGGAAAAGCCCATTGAAATCAGTACCGCGCGCGCCGACGCGCTCATCGAAGCCGCAAGGCAATCCAAAGTCCAGCTCGGCGTCATTTTTCAAGACCGCATGAAGCCGCACATTCGCCAGCTTAAAAGCTGGCTCGATCAAGGCCTCCTCGGCAGGCCCATCATCGTGGACGCCCGCGTAAAGTGGTATCGCCCTCCCGAGTACTACTCCAATTCACGCTGGCGCGGCACATTCGCGCTCGACGGCGGCGGCGCATTGATCAATCAAGGCGTCCACACCGTCGACTTGCTCCTCTGGCTCCTCGGTGACGTCGTTCGCGTGCAAGCCCGCACCGGCACACTTCTTCACAAGATCGAAGCCGAAGACACCGCCGCCGCCATCCTCGAATTTTCCAGTGGCGCACTCGGCATTCTCCACGTCACTACCGCCGCCTATCCGGGCTATCCCCGCCGTGTTGAAATCTCCGGCACCGAAGGCACCGTCATCCTCGAGCACGACCGCATCGCCACCGCCAATCTCCGCAACACTCGTGCTGCCGCAGAGCCTGCCGCCCTCGACGAAAACCAAAGCGCCTCTTCCGCCGCTGTCACGGACTTCCGCGGCCACCAGGCCGTCCTCGAAGATTTCCTCCAGGCCATCCAGCAGAATCGCGCCCCCGCCTGCGATGGCCTCGAAGGCCGCCGCAGCATCGCCCTCATCGAAGCCATTTACCGCGCTGCAAAAACCCCCGACCGTGTCGCCACGGTGTGACCCGTAAATTTCGCAACGATATGCCCATTTTCACAGAATTCGCTGGTTGGAGGAGGGTGCAACCGAGCCATTCCTGAAGGATTACTTCAGGTTGGTTCGCATCTCGCTAGAAAAGGGGGGATCGCCCGGCACGATAGCGGAAGGGCCAGCTGAAGGTTCTTTTCGCTTTGAGCTTTCAATTCTCAATCAAAGATCCCGGCTCGGTCGGGACGGTCGACTGAATCTTCAATCCAGCGCCGGAATCGCGTTGCGTTCCTGCCGCCGCCGATGCAGATAGTGCATCGCAATGTTCAAATAGATGTTCCCGCACGGCGTTTCAATGCAAATCACCAGGGCTTCCGTATCCGCGCTTCCGGCCAGTCCCGTTTCGTCCATATGAATTTCCGGCGGAAGCACTTTGAAGTGAAAGCCTTGGTCGTTCAACAGCGTCACCGAATTGCCGATCACCATGTTCGCCATCTCGCAAACCGTTTCCCGCACCACCTGGTCGCTCGCTTCCACTTCCGAACCCGCAAGCTGGCTCGCCACTTTCATCGCCACTTCCGGCGACAAATCGAGAATCACGCGTCCTTCAATGTCGCCCTTGATGGCGATCAGCGCCGCAACGCCCTTGCGGCGATACGCGTCCTGGTCCATTTCCAGGTCCACGATCTTCGTCGGCCCCTGCAGCGACTCCGCGAAAACCGCATCGGCGGCATTGATGAACGGCTGAATCAATTCCATTCTCATGAGCGCTGTTCTCCCGCCATCGCCACCGGCGCGCCAACGGCGTTGGGATCGTCGCTCAGCACGTACCGGAGAATTTCGTACAGCACTTCCGGCTTCACCGGCTTCTGCACGAAGTGCTTCGCGCCCTTCTGGAGCGCCGCCAGGATATTCTCCTGGTATCCGACGGACGAGACCATGACGATGCGCGCGCTGGCGTGCTGCCGCACGATGCGCTCCACCGCCTCGATCCCTTCCATCTGGGGCATGGTGATGTCCATGAGCACGATGTCCGGAGTAACCCGGTTGAATTCTGCGATGGCCGTCAGGCCATCGCCGGCCTCGCCGGCCACTTCGCCGCCGAACATCTCGATCATTTTGATGAGATTCTTGCGCGCGAAGACGGAATCGTCCACCACGAGGTAGCGAACCGGCTGATTATCTTTTCGAAGCAGGGCGGCAAATTGTTTCATGGCCTTCTCCTTATCCCGGCGCTCGCTTTCACGAACGCTGGGATGGTACGGGTGTCTTTTCGATTTTTTCGTGCTTGTCGTTCTTTTCAAGCTTTTCGTTCTTCTCGATTTTTTCGGCGGCGCCGCGTTCCGCGCCGTAATTGCTTACGAGGTACGCGCCGAGTCCATCGAGCGGAATAATCTTATTCGCATATCCTTTAATAATCGCCGCGCGCGGCATGCCGCTCACGACGCAGGTGTCTTCGCTCTGGGCGATGGTCATTCCGCCGGCCGCCTTGATTGCGCCGAGACCTTCGGCGCCGTCGTCGCCCATGCCGGTCATTAAAATTCCGACGGAAGTGAGCGCAAACTCCTGCGCGACGGAATGAAATAAAACGTCGGCGGACGGACGATGCCCATTCACGGGCGGACCGTCGGAGAGAATTACCATGTCGCCGCGCGGCATTCTTCGAAGCATCATGTGGCGATTTCCGGGACAAATTAGCACGCGCCCGGCAAGAAGAAGATCGCCGGAACGCGCTTCGTGAACTTCGAGAGCGCAACATTCGTCAAGGCGCTTCGCGAACATTTCGGTAAAACCTTCGGGCATGTGCTGGACGACCAGAATGGTGGACAGAAAATCCGAGGGGATTTGTGACAAAACAAATTGCAACGCGTTGGGACCGCCGGTGGAAATTCCGATAGCGATAACGCGGCGCGGAGGGAGCGTGGCGCGGGTCCCTTTTTTTTGCGGATGCACATCCTCGCCAACAACAGCAGGCGGAAGCTTGCGGCCGGCGGCGCGCTTGGCAACCTTTATTTTTGCGATCAGCTGATCGGCGATTTCGTCGAGGCGGCCAGCGGCGGCGTCCTTTGGCTTTGCGAGAAAATCCACGGCACCCATCGCGAGGGCTTTGAGTGTGGCGTAGCCACCCTCTTTCGAATGAGTGCTGAAGAGGATGACGGGCAAGGGAGCGCGGCGCATGATGAGGCGCAGCGTCTCCATGCCGTCCATGCGAGGCATTTCCAGGTCGAGCGTGACGACATCCGGCTGCAGCTCTTCAATCTTTTTTAGCGCGAATGCTCCGTCCATGGCCGTGCCGACAACTTCGATGGAAGAATCGCGCGCCAGGATCGCAGGGATCAGTTTCCGCATGAGAGCGGAATCATCGACGACGAGAACTCGGATACGTTCGCTCATGCGATGGCTCCGAGCGGCGTGGACCGAGAGAGCCGCGAGAGAACGGCGGGAACATTCAGGATAAGGACGACGGTTCCGTCACCGAGAATGGAGGCACCACTGACTAAATCGCTGGAAACAATTTCGCCAGGCAGCGCTTTAATCACGAGTTCTTCTTCACCAACGAGGCTATCCACGACGAGACCGAAGCGTTTTTCGGCGGCGCCAATGACGATCACGAAATGCTTCTTTCGAACGGGCTGGGTGTCGATGCTGCGCAACCGGCTGAGATGATCCAGCCGGACGAGAGTAAGAATCTGTTCGCGAAGACGCAGGACTTCCCGCTGATCCACGCGGTGAATCTCGGGATCGGTGATGCGGCTGATTTCGACAACGGAAGAGAGCGGGACGGCGAATAGACGGCCGCCGACGCGGAAAAGCAACGTCTGAATACTCGCAAGAGTAAGCGGCGCGCGAAGTTGAATCGTGGTGCCGCGACCCAATTGCGAAGAAACCTGGACGGTACCCTTGAGGCGGTCGAGGACGGTTCGAACGACGTCCATGCCAATACCACGGCCCGAGACTTCCGTAACTTCGGAAGCAGTACTGAATCCCGATTCGAAAATGAGATTGAGCGTTTCCTGGTCGGTGAGGCGTTTCGCTTCCTCAGGCTTCAGGATTTTCTTTTCAACAGCGCGGGCGCGCAATTGAACAGGGTCGATGCCGCGGCCATCGTCGCGGACTTCAATGACCACCTGAGTGCCCTGATGATAGGCGTTGAGATAAATGGTGCCGCGCGCGGCCTTGCCGGCGGTCAAACGCGCGTCCGCCGCTTCGATGCCGTGATCCACGGCATTGCGCACCAGATGCATGAGGGGCTCGGCAAGAGCATCGAGAATGCCCTTATCGAGATCGGTGTTTTGGCCCGAAAGATCCAGAGCCACATCCTTGCCGCACTGCTTGGCAACGTCGCGGACGACGCGAGGGAAACGGCGGAAGAGCTGCTCGACGGGCACCATGCGGATTTTAAGGACGCACTTGTGCAGTTCATCCAGGATGCGGGCTTGAAACGCCATGGCATCGGCAAGTTTGGCGCGCAAGGGATCGCGAGCATGCTTCTGGTCAAACTCGGTCAGCGTGCGATTGAGCATAGACTTCCCGATGATCAATTCGCCGACAAGATTCATGACCGCATCGATGCGAGTGGCGTCCACACGAAGTGTACTCTCCGCAACGGCGGTTGCAGCGGACCCGGAAGCGCCGGGACTGATTGCCGGGACACCTTCGGCAGCATCAGCGACGCCGGCAGCTAATTTCGCCGCCTGCGCCTCCAGTAGGTCGCCGAGTAATTCGTGTTCTGGCATTTCCGAAGTGGCGGCACGTTCGAGACGCACATCGGAAACAATCGAAGGAATGCGGCAGCGCTGGAGAAGTTTTTCTTCCGGCTGAAAACTAGCCAAAGCGGCTTCGACGATTTCGACGGTGGCCGCGGCGACATTGTCTTCCGGCCTGAGAGCGATGACGGTGCCGCTGCCGTGAAGAACGTTGCGAATGAGTTGGAAAGCAGCGGCGCGCATCAGGCTGTTGGGATCGATGCGAAGAGCGACGTTGTAAACGATCTCGCCGCGATGGACAGCTTCCGAAATCATGAGCTGCTCGTATTCCGTCCAGGCAAATTGCGCGGGCAATTGAAGCTCGACAGAACCGGCGCCCTTCCGAGAATCGGGCGCTTCCAATAATTTGCGAATCATGGCGTGGAACGCATCCACGGCGGGCGGTTCCTTGCGGCGCTGGTAAGAGGTGAGCATCGCGCCAAAACTATCAGCGGCGGTAAGAACAAGCTCAGCCAGTTCGGCGCCGCGCGCTTGCGCGACTTGCGGCGTCAGCACGTCTTCCAATTCGTGGGCAAGCTCACTGAGCTTGTGAAAACCGCAGGCGGCGGAATCGCCCTTCAATGTATGGATGGCGCGGCGAATGCGGCGAATGACTTCCTCATCGGAGGGACGAGCCTCGAGCTCGAGCCCCGCCTCATTGAGGGCCTGGAGGATCTCGTTGGCGCTCTCAAAGAAGAGAGCGCGCAACTCACCGCCGCGATCGTCGGGCGGGCGACTCACGTAGTGGCCTCGTTGCGCTGGTAAGCGGTGCCGTTGTTCTCATGAACCATGCGGAATTTCTGTGTCAGGCCGAACAAACTTTCCGCGTGCCCCACAAACAAGTATCCCGCAGGGTTCAAGCAATGCCAGAACTTTTCAATCAAGCGCTTCTGTTCGGCCTCGTCGAAATAAATCATCACGTTACGGCAAAGAATAATGTCGTTGCGGCGAGGCAAGAACTCCGTTTTTAAGTTGTGAAAGTCGAAGGAGACGAGCTCTCTTAGTTGCGCCTTGACTTTGTATTTGTCGCCGACTCTCTCGAAATAGCGGAGCCGGCAGGTGTAATCGACGGGTTCCATCTGTTGCTCGGTGTAAAGGCCTTCCTGCCCGGTGCGCAGGCTGGCATAGCTGATGTCCGACGCAACGATTTCGACTTTCCAGGGAGGAGGAATGAGCGGCTTCGGCGAGGGCATGTCGAAGGGAAGCGGATTCCGCAGGTAGTAATAAGCGAGGGCGTCGCAAATCAGAATGGCGACAGTGAATGGCTCCTGGCCGGCGGAGCAACCGGCGCTCCAGACGCGGAGAGTGTAATCGCGACGCTCCTGCTTGCGGCGCAGAATGTCTTCAAGAACGGATTTTTGCAGGAGATCGAGTTGCGGGCGATTGCGAAAGAAACTGGTTTCGTTGACGGTCAGATTCTCGAGCAGGAGAGCCAGTTCAGCGCGTCCTTCCCTGCTGGTAAGCAACCGATAATAGGCATAGAAAGAGTCGAGCTGGCAGGCTTTCAGACGGCGCTGCAGGCGATCTTTCAGGAAGTGAGAGCGGCGCTCGTCGAAAAACATGCCGCATTCCTGATAGACCAACGTCTGGAGGAGCTTAAGCTCTGCTTCGGTGAGCTGGATCTGGGCAGTAATCGTTCCCATTGTGTGTTGGTGAGGCGGACCCGCAATTCGGCTCAATCAGGTGCAAGCCGGACGAACTATTACCTTGCGGTAGCGACGGGTTCCGCGGCCTCCTCGAGTCGTTTGTATTCCGGGCGATGCAAGAGTTTGGAGATGTCCAGCAGAATAATGAGACGTCCCTTCAATTTGCCGACGCCAGTGACGTAACCGGATTCGCCTTCGGCAAAGACACTGCCCGGGGCTTCGATCTCGGAGGGTGGAATCTTGAGGACTTCCGAAGCCGCGTTGACGATGAGGCCAATCAATTTGGTGTCAAGTTCGACGACGAGAATGCGGTTTTTCTTGTCCGGCTGAATTTCCGTTTGACCGAAGCGTTTGCGCAGATCCATGACAGGAATGATCTTCCCGCGCAGATTGATGACGCCTTCGATCAGGTCGGGAGCGCTGGGAACAGAAGTAATCTCCGGAACGCGCACAATCTCGCGGACGGCGGCGATGCGAACGCCGTACGTTTCATTGCCGATGCGAAAGCCGACGACTTGAAGATCTTTTTCCATCGAGAGGTCTCCGGCCCTCTAGGAACGCGACATTTCGGCGTATTCGAGTTCTGGTTCGCGGCCCGACTGGGAGTTCCGGCGATCCGAGCCGTAGGATTCGCCGCGACGCGGCCTCTTGGTGCTGGCGCGGTCGAGAACGAATTTGTCCATGCCATCGAGCAAGTTGCGCGAGAGTTTGAGCATCTGCTCGGCGGCGGCGGAAAGTTCAGTGGAGCTGGAAGCGGACTGCTGCACCAGTTCGCGCATTTTATCCATGGCGCGAACGACGGCCTGGGCGCCGGAAGCCTGTTCTTCGACGGCAGAATTGATTTCCTGGGTAATTTCGGTAAGGCGGCTGGTGGCTTTGGCAATTTGCGAGGAACCGACGGACTGTTCGTTGGTAGCCGCGCCGATTTCCTGAGAGAACTTGTAGACTTCGGTAACTACATTGGAAATCTTGTGCAAAGCGGAGCCGAGATCGTTGCCAAGGGTAAGGCCCTCTTCGACGATGCGGGTGCTGCGCTCCATGTTTTCGACGGCCTGGCGAGCTTCACGCTGAATGCTCTGAATGAGGTCGGCAATTTCCTTGGTGGATTGCGTGGACTTTTCGGCCAGCTTGCGAACTTCATCTGCGACGACGGCAAAGCCGAGGCCGTGCTCGCCGGCGCGGGCTGCTTCGATTGCAGCGTTGAGCGCGAGGAGGTTGGTCTGTTCGGCCAGGTCATCAATGACTTCGATAATTTTGCCAATGTCATCGGCGCGGTGACCGAGGATGTTGATGATTTCCGCGGAAGACTGGATGGCCTGGTTGGTGCGGTTGAGGCCGTCGGTGGCCTTCTCCATGGTCTGAATGCCGGTAACGACTTCTTCGCGCGAGCGGTTGGCGATGTCGAGCAAGACTTTGGCGGTATCGGCGACGCGCTGAATGGAAGTGACCATCTGATCGATGGAAGCGGAGGTTTCCGCGACGCTGGAAGCTTGAACCTGCGTGTTCTTGACGACGTTCTGCACGTTGATGCTCATCTCGTGCATGGTGCTGGTGACTTCCTCGATGGCAGAAGAGGCCTGAACGCTAACTTTGGCGGATTCATCGGCAGCGCCGGCAACTTGATTGGAACCGGCAGAAACCTGGCCGGCGGAATCGCGAGTGGTGCGAACTAGCTCCTGCAGACCGTGGGACATACGCAGGAAGGCATTGCCGAGAGTATCGCGCTTGGAACGCGGAACAACTTCGACGGTCAAGTCGCCTTCGGCAACGGCCATGGAGACGCTGGCCATTTCCTTCAAATAGGCGACCATGTTGTTAAACGTGGTGGCCAGGGCGCCAATTTCATCGTTACGGTGAATATCAATGTTCTGGTCGAGGTCGCCGGAATCGCCGATTTCGCGCGCGACAGTGATGAGATGGGTCAAGGGCTCGGTAATGGACTTGGCGGTGTAGAGCGCGATGAAACCGCCCGCGATGAGGGCGAGAAGAGTTCCGCCCGTGGTAACCCAAATGCTGGCTGTGCTGCTGCGACTTGCGGACTTTGTGGTTTCCTCAAGAAATTTGGTGATTTCCGCGTTGCTTTGATCAAGAACGACGGATGACTTGGTCAGCCATGAAGAGGGATCCTTCTGCAGGTAAAAGATCTGCAGGTCGGAAACAGTGGCGTCTCCCGAATCGACTTGATGCCGCTTGGCGATAAGCGGCTTGGCAAAGTTGTCAGCCCAACTGGCTTCGGTGCTTTCGACCTGGATCAAGGCCGTGCGAACGGCTTCGCTGGAGGCGTTCGATTCGCCGCGCTTAATCTGATCAACAATGTCCGTCAAGCCCTTGTTCACTTTCTCTTCATCGCGGGGATCGCCGCTAAGGAGGAAATTATTCATGTTGAGGCGGTTCAGCATGATCTGATAACGCACGGATTCGACGGTGCGAACGCTATCCAGGGCCAGGCTGGCATCCTTGCGGGCCGAGCTTTCCCTCCAGCCGGCGAAGATATTCACTATGAACAGCACGGACAGGGTGGCCAGAATCAGGCCGAAACCCGCATAAAGTTTTTTTCCGATCGTCATTGCAAAATGCCTCCGCTCACCTCAGCAGGACAGCGTGGAGATAACCGCTTCTGCCGGAACGACACTTCCTCAACTGTTTCCCTAATTGGCATGAAACTCGAATTCGACAACCTGCGTGGTTTCTTCCGGCGCAGGCACAAACTTCCATTCCTTCACAGCGTCCTGGCAAGCCTGAACGAGCAAAGGGTGGCCCCCGACAACCCGGGTGCTCTTGACACGTCCGTCTGGGGTAATGACGACTTCAATTTTGACCTTGCCGGCGACGTTCATCCGCTTGGCGAGTTCCGGATAAACCGGCGTCGTCTTCGTTTTGATCTTGCGCTTGGATTCATCCGTCGAACCCGACTGGGCAAGCCCGGAAGCGCCCGAAAAAATGAGCGCCGCAGTTGTCGCCACAGCCCACTTCCTCCACCGGCTAATTCTCATCGACACTACTCCTCATGGGATTGTGAAGATGCCCCGCACAAGAGAAGGCACGTGGGATGCCATGGCACGAAGGCGCAGGAATAATCGAATTGGACCGCATTCAGTCTCGGTAAGTAACAGAAGAAGCAGCAAGTTATGAAGGACTTTCAAGATGTAGGAGACAGAGCTTTGGAGTACGATTTGTCTCAGCAAACCGGGACTTAGCGGGTCGAGGTCTCAGGCTGAGACGAAGAGAGATTGGCAGGATCGCTGCTGTAGGCGATTTGGCTACACGATACTGTCCGCCAAATTGACTCACATTGAGACTCCCCGGTAGGGTTGAAGGGGAGCCGTGGCTCGCAACTTGAGACGCGCCGCTCTTCCCTCTCGTGTATGCACAGAATGAAAACAGGATCGTCGCCTCGCCCCACGACTCAGCGCGGAAGAGCAAAGCCCTCGGTGTCCATGTCGAAGCACGCTGAAGAATTAATGGAACTGGCCGTCGAGGCAGCGCAGTCCCGGCATCTGCCGGATTTTCTGGAACAGTTTGCGCAGCGTTCGACGCGAATGGTGAATGCGCTATGGGGAGGCGTGGCTGTTTATCGCGGACGCGAAACGGAAATTCATTGCATGCCGGGAGGAGCTGCGATAACGGAAGGCGTCGCAAACTGGCTCATTTCGTCCGCGCGCGCGAGCCAAGGCGACGTGGAGACGCGCGCGTTACCAAAGGAAATTGCGGCGGCGGCTGCCTTTCCTGAGGAACCGGAGGCGGTGGTGTTCGTGCGAATCGCCGCAAGCGACAACGAGCAACTGGGAACGCTCTGCCTGATCCGCAACCGAAAGACGCTGGGTACGGATGAGAAACGGTTGCTGCATGCCCTGGCAAGTCATGCGGCCCTGTCGCTGGAGAATTTCCGGCGTTTCTCGCAACTGGAGCGTTCGAAACGGCAGTGGGTGGAAGACATCGACGCAATCAGCGATTACATCGTCGTGCACGACCGCGCGTGGAACATCGTTCGAACGAACCGGTCGTTGGCCTCTCACCTTGGTGTGCCACCGGTGGCGCTGGTCGGCGAGGCCATGAGCAGCTTGAGGCAGATTGCGGAGACGGGGAGCGATCTGCCGTGCCCCTTCTGCCGGGATACGCAGCGGTCGAAGGAAGAGTACGTGGCCGCGTCGGCGGAGCGTATTTTTCTTGTGTCGACTTCGCGCACTCCGGGAGTCTCTGATGACGACACGCGCACCATCCATGTGCTGAAGGACATCACCGACCGGCGAGAGGCGGAACGGCGGTATCGCGAGCTTTTTGACAGCATTCAGGAAGGATTGTTTTTTGCGACGCCGGACGGGAGATTTCTGGACGTGAATGACGCGATGGTGCGCATGCTGGGCTATGCGTCGCGGGAGGAATTGCTGCGCGCGGACGTGAGCCCGCACTTGTACCCCGCGCCGGAAGCACGAGAAAAATTTCTGACAGCGCTATCGGAAAGAGGCGTCTTGCGGAATTACGAAGAGACGCTGCGGCGCAAGGATGGGACGCTGCTGCACACGCTGCAAAACATCACGGCGGTGCGCGACGCCGGCGGGCGCATCGCACAGATTCGCGGGCTAATGCTGGACGTCACAGAACAGAAGATGTTTCAATCGCAATTGCAGCGGGAACGCGACTTCAATCAGAAGATCCTCAATACCACGCAGAGCATGATTCTGGTGCTGGATACGGCGGGGCTGATCAGTTACGCCAACCGGCGGTGTTATGAAGCGGGCTACCAGGAAGGCGAGTTGATCGGGCACCGGCTGGTGGACTGGGTGGAAGCCTCGCACCGGGAAGATTTCGATGCCGCGCTGGAGACAACAGCGCACGGGCATCAAGTGGAAAACCTGGAGCTGCGGGTGCGGCGAAGCGATGGATCGATGGGGCATTTCTCAATTAGCCTGAGCCCGATGAGAGACGAGCAAAACGCGGTGAATAGTGTGGTGGTGGTGATGACGGACATCACGGACGCAGCGCTGCTGCAGGCGAAGCTGGCGCACAGCGAAAAAATGGCCACGATTGGACGGCTGGTGTCCGGAGTCGCGCATGAGGTGAATAATCCGCTGGCGGCGATCTTGGGATTTACGGATTTGCTGCTGGAGAATCCCGAGGTGCCAGGATCGGCGCGAGGAGATTTGCAGATTATTTTGCAGGAGACTCAGCGGACGAAAGATATCGTGCAGGATTTGCTGAGCTTCGCGAGGCAAAGGCCGGTGCAGCGGGAACTTGTACAGGTAAATAGTGTATTGAGGCAAACCATCAAGCTGCGGAGTTACGATTTCGCCAGCCATGGGGTTGAGGTGATCGAAGATTTTGAGGAGAAGCTCGCGGCTGCGTTGGGGGACTCGCAACAGCTGCAGCAAGTCTTTCTGAATATTCTGAACAACGCGTACGACGCAGTGCAGGATGCGGGGCAGCGCGGCCGCATCAAGATTCACACGCGGCGGCAAGCAGAGATGATCGAAGTAGCGATCACCGACAATGGGACGGGAATTATCGATCCACAGCGCATTTTTGATCCTTTTTATACCACCAAGCAAGTTGGCAAGGGGACGGGGCTGGGGCTGAGCATTTGTTATGGCATCGTGCGGGCGCATGGCGGGGAAATTCAATGCTGGAGCAACGAAGCGGGAGCGGGAAGCACTTTTGTGGTGCGCATTCCGGTGGCCACGGAAGCCGCGCTGGCCGCCGCCGCGACGAAAGAAGCCGGGCGATGAAGGCGCAACAGGCGTTGTGGACCGGCGGGCCGATCCTGCTCATCGAAGATGAACCGTCGGTAATCGCTTTTCTGCGGGCGGCGCTGGAGCGCAAGGGGTACGCGGTAGAGAATGCTTCGTCGGGAGCGGAAGGATTGCAGCGGCTTTCGAATGGCCGTTACGCAGGCGTGATATCGGATATTCGGATGCCAGGAGCAGTGAATGGGGCGGAAGTGCATGGCTGGATTCAGAAGAATCGCCCGGAATTGAAATCGCGCATCATTCTGATCAGCGGTGACACGGCGAACAGCGATACGCAGGCATTCCTGGCAAAAAGTGGGACGCCGTGCATCGAGAAGCCTTTTCGGGTACAGCAATTGATCTCAATGGTGGAGAAGACTTTCGGGAAACCATGAGCGACGAGATGAAAACACGACTGTTGGTAGTGGATGACGAACAGAGCATCCGCCGCCTCTGCATGACGATCGGAAACACGTTGGGGTATGTCTGTGCCGAGGCGGAAAGCGCGGAGGCAGCGCTGGCGCGTCTGGATTCGGACACGCCGGACCTGCTTCTCACCGACTTAAAACTGCCAAACATGTCCGGCGTCGAGCTGCTGAAACAGACAAAATTGCTGCTGCCGCATACAGAAATCGCCATCATGACGGGCCATGGCTCCATCGAATCTGCTGTGGATGCGATGAAACTGGGGGCATACGACTACATCGAAAAACCGTTTCGTGTGGAGAAGATGCGGTTGCTGCTGCAACGAATGGCGGAAAAGGTTCGTCTGGTCACGGAAAATGAGTTCTTGCGCGAGCGGGTTACCACGGAAGAAAACCTCGACGGGATCATCGGCAGTTCCGCGAATATCCAGGATGTCCTTCGCATGATTTCCCGGCTGAAAGATACGCGGACGCCAGTACTGATTTCCGGCGAAAGCGGCACGGGAAAAGAGCTTGCCGCCCGCGCGATTCACTTCCGCGGGGCCATGGCGAAAACGCCTTTCGTAGCCGTCGATTGCGGGTCGCTAGTGCCGACTCTGATGGAGAGCGAACTCTTTGGATACGAGAAGGGCGCATTTACCGGCGCGACGAAATCGAAGGCCGGTCTTTTCCAGGCAGCGGACGGGGGAACCATCTTCCTGGACGAAATTGGAGAGCTGCCGCTGGAAATGCAGGCGAAATTGCTGCGTGTATTGCAAGAAAAGGAAGTCCGGCCGGTGGGCAGCAACGAGAAGGTAAACGTCGATGTTCGCGTGATCGCGGCGACGAATCGAGACTTGGAAGCGGCGTATCGTGCGGGAACTTTTCGCAAGGATCTTTATTTTCGATTGAACGTGGTGACCGTACACCTCCCTCCCCTGCGTGAGCGCCGTTCGGACATTCCAGTCCTGGTGCATCACTTCCTGGATCGTTACGCAAAGGGCGCCCACATCCAGGTCACGGCGGCGGCGATGAAGAGCCTGCTGCATTATGAATGGCCGGGAAACGTGCGCGAACTGGAGAACTGCATCGCGCGGGCAGTCACGCTGGGCGACGGAAAAATCATCGACGTCGCCGATCTGCCACCCGCCATTCGGAGCGGGCAGTCCGATTCGGGGATCGTTACGACTCAAGACGCCGCGAGCTTGTCCACCACAGCTCTGGCGGAAATGGAACGAATGACGATTCTGCGGGTATTTGAACAGGCGAATGGCGACAAGGCGCTGGCCGGAAAGATGCTGGGGATCAGCCGGGCGACACTGTATCGAAAATTGAAGCGCTACAACATTGCGCTAAAGGCAGGTTCGACAGGCGAAGAAGCCAACCCGCAAGTAGCTCCCCAGTAGCCAGAGAAGAATCTCACCGCAAATACGGCGGGCCCGGATGCATCACGCCTTGAGACGAAAACGTTTCACGGTGAGACGGGTGAGCCGTCAAGACGCCCGAAGAAAATCCTAAGCCTCGCCATTTCTGCAAGTTGCAACAGCCACACGTTTGTAGTCCTTTGGCGTCCAGCGTGCATCTCTGTCAGCGGAAGTCTGCGTCTCTGTTGGTGAGTAGTGTGCCTCGGCAGCGAGAGACAGGGCGATCTAGACCAGTAGGGCGAGGGGCTAAGTGGGAAAGTCCGGCGGCCTGGCACTCACAGCGAACGAGCAAGACTGCGCGGAGCAGTTGGCACGCTTCTTTCCGCAGGCAAGACGCGTTCGAATTCCAGTGCATGTAACCGCGTTGCGCGGAGGCAGAACCAGTCTTCGCGAAGCTGCCGTTGTGGAATTTGGCGGCCCGGAGCACGCTATTTTTCTTTCGAACTTGCCCCTGGAGTTCGACGATCACGTTCGGGTCGATGCAACTGGAGAAGGGCGTCCGGCGGAAGCAAGCGTCGTCGGCGTGCAGTATCACGAAGGACGCAAAGCAGTGGCCGTCCGATTCATACAAGGCCCCTGCGACTGGGTGGTGACACAGCCGTGAACAAGACGAGTACAACGCTGAATATTCCCGCTCCGGCTCGATCGGAAAGCCCGCGGCAAGCGCAATGGAAGGAAGCACGCGCCGTGTTCCCGATTTACCTGGCGCTTGCGAAACAGCTGGAGATCGAAATCCCATTTACCCAGGCGAAGCGCAACCTCCCTGAGAAACCGGACCTGGAAACTTTCAGCCAAGTGCACGAGTGGCTGGATTCGATGGACCAGCAGGTCATGGTGCATCAGCTTCGCCACTTGCTGCAGATGACCACGCTGAACGCCAGCGAAACAGGACTGCGAGCGCTGATTCAGCGCCATCTGCGCAAACCGAAGAAAAGCAACGTCGACCGGGACAAAATCGATTTCCTGCTGGTGCAATACTTTGCGCTTTGCGCGCCCGCAAAGATCTATCACAAGCAGATCGAACCGGTGGATGTCGCGCAGGTTATGCAGCCGGTGCTTGGAGACGTCGATCCGGACCCGCTCGCATGGTGCGCACCGCTGGAACAGATGATCGAAGCGCTGCGCGGCTTCCGCAGCCTGCGGGAGATCCTGAAGACGAATTTCATCGAACAGGGCCGCAAGGTGAAGGAAATGGCGGGCGGAATGTTTTACGATCCCGCAGCGCTGGTGGCCTTCATTCGGTTCAACTTCTTGCTGCGCAGGACTTTGATTGAGCTAATGCACGCAGATCTGATTGCCATCCGCGCCGGACTCGCCCAAATGCAATCCGCCGGTGTGCGCATCATCAACTGCCACCATCTTGGGCTATCGGCGAGCGAATCGCTCGCGAAGATTTCTGCGATGGCGGACGAGTGGAAGCAGCCGTTTCAGAAAGAATATACGGAACGCTCGGTCAGCCAGGCTTTTGACAAGCTGCTCGGGCTGCGGACGGACGTGGAGCAAGCGCTAGAGAAGACGCTCGGAAAACCGGGTGAAGCAGCCTCTAAACCGGCAGTTTCACCAGCCTCGAAGCCTCTCGCGGGAGCAAAGAAGCCCGCTGTCGAACCCGCCACTTCCAAGGCAAAAGTGAAGGAGCACCCTGCTACGCCAGTTCAAGCTGCACCGGATGACACGGTAGTCCTGGATTTTGAAAACTGCATGGAGCAAATCTGGGAGCAGCTGATTGCGACGCCGCCTACACGCGGAAGGTCGATGACCACGGTCAAGATCGGTGGAGCGCGTATCCTGTTGTCGTCCTGGGAAGTAACAGCATTCGTCAGCGAAGACGGGCCTTCCGCAGAAGATTTGCGACGAGCGGTGGTCGCACGCGTACTGGTTACAGCGGCGATGGAATCCGCCAAGGAAACGGGCAACGCGACGTCTCTAGACCGGGCGATGAACATGGCGCGCGTGGAAGTGACTCGATTGCAGGAACGCGTGGACGTGGCCAAGCAAGCGAAGGACACGGAAGCGGCGGTCAATCTCGGAATCAGCACGAAACGTTTGCTTTCGGCGCTGGACGAAGCAGAAAAGCTATAGCAGAAGGCGAATGCGTCCGGCAAAGCCGGGCGGAAACTTCAGGGAGCCGGTTTCATTGCGACACGTCAACGTTGTCATCCTGACCGATGATACTGAATTTGCCCGGCTTCTGACGGCCTGTTGGCAGGCCGAACGCCAGGCTCCGAACATTACCGTCCTCAATTGCGACTCTTGGCGCGAACAAGATCCACCGGATCATGACTTAGTTGTGGTTGGGCCCGTGCGCGAAGGAAAAATTACCAGCGTGCTGCGGTCACTCGAGCCTGCGACCGCAGTCATCCTGTGTGTTCCCGCGGATTCGCAGGAATTCGGACAGTTGCGCACCAAGTATCCGCGGCTGGTGCACATCCCGCTTCGCGAAGATTGGGCGCAAACGCTTCTGCTGGTCGCAGGAGAATCGTTGCGCCGAGCGAAAGCCTTGCAGATCGCGCGGCAAGCGGAACGGAACGCCGCCAAGAACGAGAACCACGCCACACTCGGGCGTTATATGCTGGAGATGAAGCACAGCGTGAACAATGCGCTGACTTCCATGCTAGGAAATGCCGAATTGCTTCTACTGGAGCCCGGACAACTTTCCACACAGTCACTGGCGCAGATCAAGACCATGCACAGCATGGCGCTGCGCATCAATGAAGTGATGCAGCGTTTCTCATCACTAGCAAGCGAGATGCAGGACGCTGAGAATGCATCTCAAGCTGAGACGGAAGAGACGGCGGAGCCCCCATCACGACGTCGCTGAAGCTCTCGAACATCCTCGTACTCCACTCATTCATCAGCACTTAGCCTAAAACGACACAAGGGCACGCGGAAGGCAAAAGCTGGCTGCTGACGTGCACCTCTTCTCTATGGACAAGTATGGAGAAAGCACGGCTGTGCACAAAAAAGTCCTGATCGTTGATGACTCGCCCGCTGAGGTCAAGCTGATGCAAGGCTTGCTGGAAAAAGAAGGTTACTGGCCAATCGGGTTGCACGACCCCAAGCTCGTGGAGGAAACCATCACGAACGAGCGGCCCAGCGTGATCCTGCTCGACGTGGTAATGCCGGACCGGAACGGATTCCAGATTTGCCGCGACCTCAAGGGGAACGCCGAGTTCAACATGATTCCCGTGATTCTGGTGACCTCGAAGGGCACAGCGAGCGACAAGTATTGGGGCCAGCAGCAAGGCGCGGACGGATATGTGACCAAGCCTTTCACGCGAGAAGATCTACTTCGCGCGGTACGGCGGTTTGCATGAGAGTTTCTGAAGAAGAGAACAGGCGATGAGCGAAGACTTCCATCTCGAGCCCCTTCCCGCGGACGCCGATACCGGCGATCTGCTGGAAGCTCTTGGGCCGATCGAAGAGCGGCCGCCGGAGTCGCAGTATTGCGTTTTCCGCAGCGGGCGCGAGCGATTCTGCCTTCCCGTTCTGGACGTCGAGGAAGTTCTGGACTGGCCGTTGCTGACAAAGCTGCCGCTTGCTCCGGCGTTCCTGATCGGAATATTTAATTTGCGCGGGGCCATCGTGCCGTTGATCGACATTGCGATTACGGAAGGCCGCCGGCCGGGATTGCTGCCCAAGCACGTAGTAGTCGCTTCCTTGCGCGCCGAGAACCATCACGAGGACCTTCGAATCGGCATCGCGTCCGATGAAGTCATAGGAACCTATTCGGTGAACACGGAGGATTTGCTCGAGCAAGCGCCGGAAAACGTGCCGCATTGCATCGGAATGTTGCGGCATGACGACCGCCTGGCGTTAGTGATTGATTTGCGCCGGCTGCTCGAGGTTTTTCCGGGGCCGAACATTTGAGATTTGTGGAGTCAACGCCGATGGATGGCGAGGGCTCCGCGGAAGAGATTTGGAGGGTGGCATGAAATCGCGATTGAGTTCCACAATCTGGACGCTGGTCCTGCTGAACGGAGTGGCCGGCTTCGTCGTTCTCGGGCTGGCCTTCAGCGCCGGGAAGAAAGCCGGTGAAGCGTCACTGTTCGACTTCGGCTCGCCGGCCGGGGGAACGGTGCTCCTCGCCATCGTCCTTGCGCTGGTGATGGCAGTGATCCTCGCATGGCGGTTTGGCGCATTGCTCGGGCCAGTGCAGGCACTCGCTGAATTTTCCGAACGGCTGGCCGCAGGCGATCCACGGGCCCGCGCGGAGGTTACCTCGAATGATGAACTGGGCTACATTGCCGATAATCTGAATCGCGCGGTAGCCAAGGTCTCCAAGGCCACGACCAACCAGGACGCCAACGACGCGCTGCAGCGCAGTATCACGGAATTGCTGAATGTCATCAACCAGGTGGCGCGTGGCGACCTGTCGCAACGCGGCAAGGTGACCAACGACGCGCTCGGCAACGTAACGGACTCGATCAACTACATGCTCGACAATTTCACCAAGGTTCTCGAGCGCGTGCGCAAAGCGGCCATGGAAGTGACCGCGTGCTCCAATAACATTCTGGTGGCCGCCGATGAAATGCAAGCAGGCGCCACGCAGCAAGACCAGGAAATTACGAACACGTCAAGCGCCGTCGAAGAGCTGACCGTGTCGATGAAACAGGTTTCCAACAACGCCGAGGCGAGCGCCGAAGCGGCACGCCGCGCGCTGGATGCCGCCGAGCAGGGCAACCGCGCGGTACGCGACACACTCGAAGGCATGCAGCGCATCCGCGCGTCCGTGCAAGCGACCGCCAAGAAGATTAAGTCGCTGGGCGACCGTTCGCTGGAAATTTCGGAAATCATCAACGTGATTAACGACATCACGGAGCAGACAAACTTGCTGGCGTTGAACGCGGCCATTGAAGCAGCACGCGCGGGTGAGGCGGGACGCGGCTTTGCCGTCGTCGCCGACGAAGTCCGCAAGCTTGCCGAACACAGCCGCAGCGCCACAAAGGACATTGCAGCGCTCATCAAGGCCATTCAGGCGGAGACGAACGAAGCTGTGGTCGTCATGGAAGAAGGCACCAAGGAAGTGGAAAGCGGCGCAACCCTTGCCGATCAGGCAGGCCGCGCGCTGGACGCCATCTCCAACGTGGTGCGCCAGTCGGCGGAATTGGTACAGGAAATTTCGCTGGCATCGAAACAACAGGTGCGCGGAACAGAAGGAGTCGCGCACGCCATGCAGATCATTTCCAGTATTACGCGGCAGACATCGCAAGGAACGCGCGGGACAGTGGCAACTGTAAGCCAACTCGTCAAGCTGTCGGATCAATTGAATGAAGCGCTGGCGCAATTCCGCGCGTCGTCCAAAGCGGCGGCAAACGAAAATTCCGAGCGGCCCGTCCCGGCAGGCGCTCTTCGTTAAGCAGTGGCGCTCTTTCTCGCCAAAGGGCGGGAGTAAGAGCGAAGCACAGTAAACGGGAGCACGATGAGCGAACGGCAGGGACACGGGCAAGGGCTGAGCGAACACGAGCTGAGCGAAATTCGCATGTTGATCGAAGAGCGAACGGGAATTTGCTTCGATGAATCGCGCGAGCGCTTCTTCTCCACGCGTGTGCGTGAACACCTGCACGCAAAGGGCCTGGAGCGCGGCACGGAACTGCTGCGCGCCATGCGCAAATCCAACGTCGAATACGAGGGGCTGCTCGAACGGCTGCTGACGCAGGAGACTAGTTTTTTCCGCTATCCCGGCGTGTATGAAGCATTTGAGAAGCGCGTCCTGCCTGAGCTGCACGCCAAGAAATTCTGGAAGAATCCCCGCACGCTGAGGATCTGGAGCGCCGGCTGCTCAACCGGTGAAGAGCCATATTCGATCGGCATCACCATCGCGGATTCGCTCTCATTCGCGGATGCCTGGAACGTGGAAATACTTGCAACCGATGTCGGACGGCACGCGCTGAAGCATGCCGAGCGCGGAATCTACAAAGGGCGCAGCATCGCCAGCGTCAGCGAGAAACAGTTGGCAAACCATTTTACTGAAGTCAGCGGCGGGCATCAGGTCAAGTCGCGGCTGCGCAAGATGGTCTCCTTTGCGCAGATGAACCTTGCCTCAGCGGTGTACGTGGGCCGCATGGACATGATTTTTTGCATGAACGTGCTGATCTACTTCTCAGAGGAGCGGCGGCGTTCTTTAGTGCAACGGTTCTACGACACACTGGAGCCGGGAGGGTATTTGTTTCTCGGTCACTCAGAGTCAATCTCCAAGATGACGGTGAAGTTCCAGGCTATCGTGTTGAAGGATTGCATTCTTTACCGGAAACCGACAGCAGATGAATTGCAAAAACCGGAACTCGTAGCGGAGGGACGAGCGTGAGCGCGCTGGACCGCGAAGCCATCGAGATGTTCCTCCAGGAAGCCTCGGAGAACCTGCAGTATCTGCGGGAATACGTCAGCGTGCTTCAGGACGTGGACCCGCGGCGGGAGGATCTCGAACGGCTATACATTTCGGCGCACACGCTAAGCGGCACGTCGGCGAGTTATGGATTCCCACGATTCTCTGAAATTGCCGGAAAACTTGCGCACGTTTTTCAATATGCGCTGAACGCGCCTTTGGGCAGCGATCTGCACGGGCCGTTGACGGAATTCCTTTCTGATGGAATTTCGCTGCTGGAAACGGATCTGTTGGAAATCAGCGACACCGGCAAAGAGAATGTCGACGATATTGCTGTTTTCAAAGAGCGCTATCGCTTTGCGTTCCCCACGGAACCGCCGCCGCTGAACCTTTCGCAAGCGGAACCGCGTGACCGGTTCGCTGCGGAGGAGCCCGATGAACCCATTGTCGCCGCGGCGACGGGTTCTTATTTCGACGCGCTGCCGTTTGACGAAGCGGTGCCGGACGAAATCCTTGAGTTTTTCCAGCCGGAAGCAGAGGAGCATCTCCAGGTTGTCAGCGATTGCCTTATCTCGCTGGAAGGCAACAACAATCCGGAAGAGATCAACAAACTTTTTCGAGCCATTCACACGGTCAAGGGCTCCGCGGCGCAGGTTGGCCTGAAAAGACTGGGAGCGATTGCTCACCGCGTCGAGGATTTGATCGGACGTTTGCGGGATGGCGAGATTGAACCATCACCTGCGGTCGTGGATTTGTGCCTTGAGTCCGTGGACGTCTTGAAGAAGACGCTCCACCGCCAGTGGGCCGACGAAACGGAGATGCGGACTGGCGTAGATTCCCTGCTTGGGCGCATCGCGGAGTTTGCGCCGCTTGAACCAGAAGAGCTGGAAGGTTCAGCGGAGGCTGGCGCCGCGACTGTTAAGTCGGTTCGAATTGCGCTAGCCAGGCTCGATCGCATGATGAATACGGTCGGTGAATTGGTGATTAACCGCACGCGCATGGTAGGCCGCGTGGCGGAGCTCGAAAAGCTCGTCGAAACGCTGAGCTTCTCAAAAGAGCGGCTGCAGGGGAAAGTTGCGGAGTTCCAGGAAAAGTACGAATTCAACCGCATCAGTAACAACCGGACCGCGCCGGCGCCCTGGAACCCTGCGCCGACTCCGCAGATGCTCACGAGCGCGGCGGCAGGCGACACATCGTTCTGGTCCGAATTCAGCGAACTGGAAATGGACCGCTACGACGACTTCAATATCTTGTCGCGATCGATGGCGGAGATCTCGGCAGACGTCAACGAAGTACTCTCGCAATTGGAAGGGTTCATCGGCCGGGTCGAAGGCGACATCGACGAATTCACCAAGCTGGCGCATCACCTGCAAGATGAGATCACCGCCGCACGAATGGTGCCGATCGGCACGCTGTATTCGAGATTGTCGCGCGCCGTCCGCGATGCCGCCAACTCTACCGGCAAGCATGTCGAGCTGGATCTTTCCGGGAGTGAAACGGAGCTCGACAACAACATCATTCAGCAGATTTCCGATCCGCTCGTACATTTGGTGCGCAACTCTGTGGCGCATGGCATCGAGCAGAGCGCCGACCGCACCGCCGCCGGCAAATCGTCAACCGGAAATATCATGTTGCGTGCCTACCACCGCGGCAACCACATTTACATCGAAGTTGAAGATGACGGTGGCGGAATCAACTACGAGCTCGTAAAGCAAAGCGCCATCGAGCGCGGGCTTGTTTCCGAGGAGACCGCACACAGACTCACGGAACGCGACCTTCGGGAAATGCTTTTCCATCCAGGTTTCTCGACTGCTCCGGTGAAGACAGAATTGGCTGGTCGCGGTGTCGGGCTCGATGTGGTGCGGGCAAACCTGAACGCGCTCAACGGCGAAATCGATATCCAAAGCACGAGCGGCAAGGGCACGAAATTTACGCTCAAGGTGCCCCTAACACTGATTATTTCTCCGGCTCTGTTTGTGCGTTGCGGCGCGACAAATTTCGCTCTGCCATTGGCGGTGGTCGAGGAAATCCGTCGCTTGCGCGCCGATGAAATCGAGGATGTCGGTGGAAAGTTGCTGACCAAAGTACGCGACGTAGTTACCGAAGTCGTCCGTTTGGACACCTATCTGGGATTGCCGCCCCTCGAACCGATCAATGGGTACTTCCGCATGGTGGTCGCAAATGCGGGAAACCGGAAGATTGGCCTTGTCGTTGAAGAAGTTGTCGGCAAGGACGAAATCGTTATCAAAAACCTAGGCGAATATCTGCGCCGAGTGAAGCTCTTCCCCGGCACAACGATCGCGCCCGATGGCAGCCTCATTCTGCTGATTGATCTGAACCGCATGGTAGCGACAGAACCCAGCGAACATCGGCAGATACAGGCCAGCGCCAGCGCCGCCCGAATCTTTGCTCCGGGCTCGGCGGCGATTGCGAGCGGAAGCATTCCTTCTGAGGCCATCGACCGCGTCGAACAAGAGCGCGTCATAGTCGTGGCGGACGACTCCATCAGCGTGCGCAAATTCGTCGGCCGGATGCTGGAGAAAAACGGCTACCGCGTAAAACTGGCCGCGGATGGACTGGAAGCCGCCGAACTGGTAACTCAGCACGGCTGCCATCTCGTCATTACCGACCTCGAGATGCCGCGCATGACCGGTTATGAATTGATGGTGCAACTGCGCCAGACCCCTTCGACGCGGCGAATTCCCGTGATGGTTGTGACCTCGCGCGCGGGGACCAAGCATCGCGATCGCGCGATGAAGGAAGGCGCCACAGCGTTCCTGACCAAGCCGGTGCAGGAAGATCAATTGATCGCCGCGGTCGAACAACTCATTGGAACGGAGGCGCCAAGGCTCGTAGCGCCGGTAGCGTAAATAAGATATGGCGGCCACCAACAAAAAGTTTCGCGTGCTCGTCGTGGAGGATTCCGCATTCATGCGGAAAGTCCTGGAAGGGATTTTCAACGCTGACGAACAATTGCAGGTTGTGGGCAGCGCCAAGGACGGCCGCGAAGCTGTCGCGATGGCGGAATCACTGAAGCCCGATGTCATCACCATGGACATCAATATGCCTCACGTGGACGGGCTCCAGGCCACCGCGGAAATCATGACCACGAATCCAAAGCCGATCGTCATCGTCAGCTCGGAATCACGCGAGGGAGCGGCCAGCACTCTCCGAGCGCTGGAACTCGGCGCGATTGAATTTGTGGCTAAGCCGTCAGGCGCCATTGACCTCGACATGCAGAGCGTGAAAGAAGAACTGCTTCGCAAGGTGCGCATGGCAGCTAAAGTGCGCGTCGTGCGCACGGCTTCACGCGTGGCTTTGACAATTCAGAATGCGAACGGCTCCAAGACTCCTCGGCCCGCGCCAGTGAGCGCCCGCCCCGCGCCGACTTCCGGCCTTGATCAGCGCTTCCCTGTAGTTGTGCTGGCAGCATCGACCGGCGGGCCGGCTACCGTAATGCGCATCGCGCCGGGTTTCACGGCGGACTTCCCTGCCGCGGTGATTCTGGTGCAGCACATGCCGGCAGCGTTCACGACGCAGTACGCCGCCCAACTCGCTGAGTTCACGGGAATTCGCGTGAAAGAAGCAGAAGCCAATGAATCGCTGCAGCCGGGCACTCTTTATATTTGTCCCGGCGGCCAGCATCTTCGCGTAACGCCGACCGGCCGAATCCAGCTTGACGGGACAAGCGGACGCATCGCCGGATACTTGCCGAACATAGACGTCACCATGGAATCCGTTGCCGCCTTTGCCGGCCCGCTGAGCATTGCGGGCGTGCTTACAGGGATGGGCAACGATGGCGCCAATGGAGCGAAAGCTATCAAGACCGCGGGTGGCCTGGTGCTGGCGCAGGATGAAGCGACCTCCGTGATTTTCGGCATGCCTGCCGAAGCCATCAAGGCCGGTGCTGTCGATCAGGTGCTCGGGATCGACGATATTTATGCCGCCATCGAAAAGAGGGTGCTGGGAATTTGCCGCACGGCGCCCGCGGGAGTCCGCTGATGCGGCTGGCGGCCCCAGCAAAGGCGAGTCTCGCAAAGACGGAACAGATCATTCTCTTCCGCGTCAGCGGACAGCTATTCGCCGTCTCCTCCGCTTCGGTCCAGGAAGTCCGCAGCGCGGATAGCATGTCAGGCGCAGCTACTGAAATTAGCGCACCGGGGCTTCGAAAAGTGCGGCACGTCCTCAGGCGCGGAGACAGGTCACTCTTCATCGTCAACGGCGCTATGCACTTCGGATTGCATGCGGCGGCGGGAGCGCTCCTTTTTGTGCTGCGCAAGACGCGTACTGCGCTTTTGATCGATGGCATCGAGAAGATGACGACAATGACGCGGCTGCAGGCGCTTCCTCTCTCCTTCTGCCACGAAGAACGGCGATGGTACCGAGGTCTGACGGCTCTCGACCAGTCGGTCGTGCCTGTAGTGCATCCGGAAGGGTTCTTATCGCCCGAAGAACTGGCTTTGCTCGATGCAGCTCTCTTGGAAGCGGACAATTCCGCTGGCGAGGCACTCGAGGGAACAAATTCCGCGCAATGACCATGTCGACCGAACTCGAACTGCAATCGTTCGTCCTGCTTCGGCTGGGCGAGCGGCGGTTTGCCGTTTCGGCAAAGCAGATTGCCGAGCTCGTTGCCCCAAGCCGGGTTTTTCGATTTCCTCACCGAACACCGAAATTGGAAGGCGTGATTCTGCGACGTGGCCGGATTGTTCCGGTCTGCGACGTTTCGGAAATGCTCCTCGGAAAACGTCTGACTTCGCGGCGTTTTTACTTGATCGCCGTGCGCAATTACGGAGCACAAAGAGAATGGGTCGCCGTACCCGTTACGGGTGAGTGTGAATTGATCAATGCCGAGATGATGGCGGCAGCGGAGTCCGACGCGCCACACGTCGCGGGTTGGTTGTCGCATGACGGCGACGTGATCGAGGTTTTGAATCTCGATGCGCTCACGCCAGGTCCGGAGCACTCACTTACGGAAGCCGCGGCGCAGCCTAGAGCGGAGGCACGGCCGTGATCCCCGCCGGAGGTCCCTTTAAAGTCCTTCTCATTGACAGCAACGTCTATTTTGCAAAGCGCCTCGGCGACGCGTTGAGACGCGAGGGTTTTGAAGTGGTATCCAGTACCCAAGCGGCTTTCGCCCTTACCACGCTTGAATACGACGCGCCGTCTGCCATTGTCTGCGCGACGAACATGCGGGAGATGGGCGCTCTGGAGATTGCCAGAATCATTCACGCGGATCCAAAAAACGCGAATCTGCCCGTTGTCGCGCTTGGCGATGGAAGCCAGCGCGCCTTGATGGAAGCATTCCAGGCCGGCTGTGACGATTACATTGACCGCAACCGGCAGCCCGCGGTCATTGCCGCTCACGTGAAGCAGATCCTCGTCAGCAAAGCGGAGGGGTTTCAACCCACGCAGATGCTTGCCCAGTCCGACACGAGTCTCAGCGGCAACCTGACGCACCACGACCTCACGGGCGTCATGCAAATGCTGGGGCACGCGCACCAGACGGGCGCGTTGCACATTAACGCCGGCGAGACGGATGGTGTGCTGTTCTACGACGCCGGAGCCATCACTCACGCGGAGTGCGGCAACCTATTTGGCGATGAAGCCGTGATTCACATTTTGAAGAGCCTAGGAAATACCAACGAAGGCGTTTACAAATTTACCTACGGAACTGCGTCGACACAGCGCACCGTGCTGCGTTCGGCCACCGATCTCATGCTGGATGCCATGCGCGAATTTGACGAAGGAACGCGTGACATGGCGGACAAGGAAGCGCAATGAGCGAAGCGATGACCATTCCGCCGCTGGGCGAAGCTCCGGCCAAGCGGACACCCACCGTTTACTTCATCGATGACAGCGCCACGATGCGCGAAGTCATCAAGATTGCTTTTCGCCGCGAGAACATCAACGTGATTACGTGTGCCGACGCAGCCTCGGCTCTGGCCCAGTTCGAGCAAAATCGCCCTGACGTCGTAATCACCGACGTGATCATGCCCGATCAGGACGGCTACTCGGTCTGCAGTCAGATTAAACAGCACCCGGATTTCAGCGAAACACCTGTGGTGCTGATGTCCGGCGTGGTCAACAAGAGCGTGGCCGACAAAGCAGTTTCCGTGAAGGCGGACGAACTGATTCGCAAACCGTTCCAGCCGCAAGAATTGATTGGGCGTGTGAAGAGCCTTCTGCAACCGAAGAGTTCAGTGCCCGCGCCAACAGCCGACCGATCGGAGCCTTCCAGCGCTTTGAGCAATCTTTTTTCGCCGCCTCCGGTCCCGGTGGCGCCGCGGCAAGCCGCACCTCCACCGCCCGCCACAACGGAATCTGCGTGGCCACGGGCGCTTGCGGAGGCATTCATACCGCGGCAGCCTTTGCAACCGCAGCACGATCAGCAGCAATCGCCTTCCGCGCCGGTTCGCCCTGCGCCTACCGCGGCGGACGTTCAGAAGCTTCGCGTCGAAATCGCTCATTTGGATTTGCTCGTGAAGAAGCTTCAAACTGAACTACAGATCGAGCGGCAATACAACCAGGCTCTGGAAACCCAGATTCGCACACTCACGGAAGTGAGCTAGCCGCGCGAAGCCGCGTCTCACTTCTTATCATCGATTGAGCCCACCCGGCGGATAGTTGACGCTCGAACGCGGATTCAGTAGCCTCACTCTGAATCCTTCAGTTATTGTTTTGCAATTCTGTGCTGGCCAGGGGGACGTCGATGGGCGACAAAAGTGATTCCGGCATTTCGCGCCGTGAATTTGCGCGTCGCGCAGCCTTTGTATCCGCGGCTGCGTCTTTGGCACCCGCAAATCTCCTTACCTCAGATTCTATTGCCGCACCGCTGACGGCGCAGCAACCCGATAACACCTCGAAGCTATCGCCTGAAAGCCAAATCGAGGTCGACTCCCGAATTCAATCGATCTTCGCTAAATACGGGAGCCGGCTCACTGCCGCTCAGAAAGCCGATATTCGGCGATTGGCCACTGAGGCGCAGCCACCGCTCGAACGTCTGCGTGCGTTTGCAAGCGATAACGGAGATGGACCAGGTCTTTATCTGAAACCGCTGATGGAGCGCGAAAAGAAGTCCTCGCCGACGCTGGCGACTCCGAAACCGGCAAGTACACCCAAGAGTCCCTGAGGAGCGGCCCGAATGCCTGGCGACGAACTTTTCTATCTCTCTGTAAGCGAACTCGCGAAACGCATCGAAGCAAAGAAGCTCTCGCCTGTCGATCTGACGCAGGCCTATCTCGACCGCAGCCAAAAATTCGGACCGCGCTTTAACGCTTACGCCCGGCTGACCCCGGAAATTGCCCTCGAACAGGCAAAGGCAGCGGAGAAAGAGATCCATCGCGGCCACTATCGAGGACCACTACACGGGATTCCATACGCCGCGAAGGACCTGCTTGCGGTGAAGGGGCTGCCGACCACGTGGGGCGCGAAGCCCTATGCCAATCAGGTATTCGATTACAACGCTACCGTGATCGATCATCTAAACCGAGTAGGCGCTGTAATGCTCGGCAAAGCCTCCATGATCGAACTCGCTGGCGGGATGGGCTATCGATTCGCCTCCGCATCCTTGCAGGGTGAAGCCAAGAATCCCTGGGACACCACTTGCTGGACTTGCGGTTCCTCGTCTGGCTCTGGAGCAATTGTAGCCGCAGGTCTGGCAGCGTTTGCGATCGGCACGGAAACATGGGGCTCCATCATCTGCCCCTCCGCATTTTGTGGCATCAGCGGCTTGCGACCGACCTACGGCCGCGTGAGCCGCTACGGCGCGATGGCGCTCGCTCCCTCGATGGACAAGATCGGCCCGATGGCCCGTAGCGCGGAGGACTGTGCGCGCATCTTTGCCGCGATCGCCGGTCACGATCCAAAGGACCGTGGAACAGTGCCCATCGATAAGGGCGCGTTCACCTTTTCGCCATCCATGGAATTACGTTCGCGCCCGCTGAAAATTGGCTGGCTCACCAATGCATGGAAATCGCTCGCATCGGACGTTGCCAAGCCCATCGACGTCGCCAACCGGATTCTCAAGAAGTATTTTTCCAGCGTGAAGAACGCCGCCTTGCCCGCCGGCCCCTGGGAGGAAGCCGGCAGTATCATCGTTGCGGCGGAGTGCGCCGCTTCGTTTCGCTCCCTAATTCGCTCCGGGCGAGTAAGTGAATTGACAGATCCTTTGGGTCAAATCGCCGGTTATGTGAACGAGCAGTATTCCGCAGCAGACTATCTACAAGCGCTTAAGGTGAGAGAAATCGCTCAGAAGAAAATGGATTCCTTGTTTGATTCGTTTGACGTCATTGCGACGGCGGCACAGCCGGTTCCAGCAACGCCTCTGTCCTTGAATCTGGAGACCGATCTGGCTTTCCCTGACCCCCTCGGAGGCATCGGAAATATCTGCGGCCTTCCGGCAATGTCCGTTCCTTGCGGATTCACGGACAAAAATCTGCCCGTCGGGCTGCAATTCGTTGCTAGAGCGGGTGACGATTATGCGGTAATTCAGGCGGGGCGGACCTTTCAAGCGCACACCGATTGGCACAAGAGGCATCCCAAGATTCATTAAGACTCGTACGAAAATCCGGCTTGCGGAAGAATTCCCCCAACCTCAGACTGGTTTCGGGATTTCATGAACGGCGTGAAGTAGCGCCCAGCGGCGACAAGGAGGCGATTCCGTTATGCACGATACCTGGAAAGATATGTTCGTCATGGGGCTTCCCCTAGCCGAGAAGATTCTCCGGCCGATCATTGTTTATGCGTTTCTCGTTGTCAGCCTCAGGCTTTCCGGGAAGCGTGAACTCGTTCAGCTCAATCCGTTTGACCTGGTTGTCCTGCTGACCCTCTCGAATACCGTTCAGAACGCCATCATCGGCGACGACAACAGCGTCCTTGGCGGCATCATCGGCGCGACTTCTCTGCTCGTCACTAATTACCTTGTGGTTCGCTTCCTCTACGATCACCGGAAACTGGATCAGTTGGTCGAAGGCAGGGCTGACGTGTTGGTGGAAGGCGGCAAGGTGCGCATGCGGAATCTGAAGCGCGAGCTAATCACAATGGCGCAGCTCGAAGCGGCCGCACGGAAACAAGGGTTCGAGTCGCTTTCGGAAGTCGAACAATGCATCCTGGAACCCGGCGGCACGCTCACATTTATCGCTAAGAAGCCGAGTGGCGAGGACGTGCGCCACCAGGAATTGCTTGGAAAACTTGAGCGTCTAACACAGGAAATCGCCCAGTTGAGAGGCTCGCAACCGCCGGCGCGCGCGTAATTCAGTGCAGGAAGAAACCCGTCAGCGCAAGTCCGACGCCCAGTGCGCCTATCAGCATCCCGCCAAACCAAAACAATTTGCGTTTCGTTAGCATCGTAATGGAACAAATCACCAAGCCGATCTCCAGGAAAGCCTCACCCCCATCAAAGCGGTCAGCTTTTCGCCCGGCCAGGTCGCGTTCCACTTCCAGGTCCTTCGCCTCTTTGCTTATGTCTTCCTTGTCGCTCTGGTAGTGTTCGACTTCTTTCTGGTACTTCTCTCGCAGGGCTTCACCCTTTTCCTTATCCAGCGAGGCAACGATATTCACCACGTCTGAGAATCCCTGCGTTTCATGCAGACGGACACTCTTGGCCTGATACTGTGCCCACCGGTCTGCCGCCTGACTTTGGCGGAGCAACTCTTCCGTATGTGCGCGATGGCCCATCAAGGTCGCTGCCGCGACAAGCACTGCCATGATGGAGATCGTGATGGAGACCGGAAATACTAGCGGGTCATCCTCCTCACCGTGATGCCTCTCGGGAAGTTCGATTCCCTCACTCATCTGTTAATTCTCCTTGATCTGGGTTCAGAGGGCAGGATCTGACGAAATCACCTGCAGCGACTCGCGCGCTGCGGCCAACGTGCGGTCAATGTCCTGGGACGTGTGCGCCGCGGAGACAAAGGCTGCTTCAAACTGCGACGGGGCCAAAAAAATGCCTCGATCGAGCATTTCGCGAAAAAATCTCGCGTATCGTTTGGTGTCCGAGCGCTTGGCATCCGCGTAGTTTTTCACTGGCTTCGGTGTGAAAAATACCGTCGCAAGCGAGCCGATGGCGTTGACCTGGGCAGGAATCCCTGCGCCCACCAGCTCCGCGCGAAGGCCAATGACCAGCCGCTGAGCGAGTTGTGTCATCTCCTCGTATAGCCCTGGCGTGGTGAGCTGTTTAAGCGCAGCAATTCCGGCTCGCATCGCCAATGGATTCCCCGCCAGCGTTCCCGCCTGATACACGGGGCCGAGCGGCGCCACTTGGTCCATCAACTCGGCGCGTCCGCCATACGCCGCCACGGGAACCCCGCCACCAATAATTTTTCCGAGTGTCGTCAGATCCGCTTCGATTCCAAACTGTCCCTGCACGGAGCCGTTGCGAAGACGAAATCCTGTAATCACTTCGTCGACAATCAGCAGCGCGCCATTCTTTTTGCAGATTTCTTGTAATCCCTTCAAGAAACCAGTCTCTGGGGGCACGACTCCCATGTTTGCGGCAATGGGTTCGACGATGACCGCAGCAATTTTATCTTTATGCGCGAGAAATACACGTTCAACTGCGCTCAGGTCGTTATAAGGCACGTTCAACGTCAACGCAGCCAGCGTCGCGGGCACTCCCGGGCATTCCGCTATCCCAAGCGTGGCGAGGCCAGAACCTGCTTGTGATAGGAAGCTGTCCGCGTGCCCGTGATAGCAGCCTTCGAATTTAACGATGAAGTCTCGCCTCGTCGCTCCGCGTGCCAGCCGCGCCGCGCTCATCGTTGCTTCCGTGCCGCTCGAAACAAAGCGAATCTTTTCTATGAACGAAATCGCCAGCGTAATCAGGCTGGCCAGCTCTAGCTCGAGTTCGGTCGTCACACCGAAGCTTGTTCCGCGGCGCGCCTGGTCGGCAATTGCTTCGCTGATACCGGGATTCGCATGCCCCAGAATCATCGCGCCCCAAGAGCACACATAGTCGAGCAACTCATTTCCGTCCGCATCGTAGAGATGCTGCCCGCTGCCACGCTCGACAATCAGCGGCTCTCCGCCAACGGACCGGAATGCCCGCACGGGGCTGTTCACGCCGCCAACCAGCACCTTCTCGGCGCGTTCAAAAATCTCTCGCGAACGCTTTCGCTCGCGCTTCAACCGGGGTTGCGCTGTAGTCATGTAGTCTCGTTTAGACTAGCACTAGCACGCCTTCACCCAGCGCGCGACGTCCTTGGCGTGGTAAGTAAGAATGATTTCCGCTCCGGCGCGCTGCACACCCGTGAGAATCTCCAGCACCACTCGCTTTTCATCCAGCCAACCCATCTGCGCCGCGGCCTTCACCATGGCGTACTCTCCGCTGACGTTGTAAGCGCCCACCGGAACATCGAACGCATCGCGCACACGCCGAATCACGTCCAGATACGCGAGCGCCGGCTTGACCATAACCATGTCCGCGCCCTCTTCGAGATCAAGCTCCACTTCCTTCAGCGCTTCCCGTACATTGGCCGGGTCCATCTGGTAACTGCGCCGGTCGCCAAACTGAGGAGCGGACTGAGCCGCTTCCCGGAAAGGTCCGTAGAAGGCAGAACAATATTTTGCCGCATAAGAAAGGATGGCAATGTTCTCGAACTCGTGTTCATCCAGCGTTTCGCGAATGGCCCCCACTCGCCCATCCATCATGTCCGATGGAGCGATGATGTCCGCGCCGGCGCGCGCGTGCGAGAGTGCTTGTTGGGCAAGGATCGCCACGGTGGAATCATTTGCCACTTCACCATTCTCGACGACGCCGCAATGGCCATGGTCGGTGTATTCGCAGAGGCAGACGTCCGTAACGACGAGAAGTTTCAACTTGGCCTTGCGAATCGCTTCAATGGCCCGCTGCACTACGCCATCTGCACCGAGGGAGCTGGCGCCGCGCGGGTCCTTGGACTCGGGTAAACCGAAAAGAATAATCCCCGGGATTCCGAGAGATTCCACTTCGCGGCACTCCTCCACAATCTGATCGACGGACTGCTGATGGATGCCCGGCATCGAGCTCACTTCCTGGCGGAACTTTGTACCGGGACAAACAAACATCGGATAGATCAGCCCAGACGGTGCAAGCCGTGTTTCTCGAACAAGGCTGCGAATCGCTTCGTTCCGCCGCAAACGTCGCGGCCGATGCGTGGGGAAACTCATTCTCTCTTTGCTCCTGCCCGCGCTTGCTTCACTACGCCCGCAAAATGTTCTTCTAGCACCTCGACCACCGCCGCCCCCGTAGTGTCCCCGGCCAACACCGTGCGCTGAACGCCTGCCTCGCGCAAAGCATGTGCGGTGACAGGTCCCACCGCGGTAACCGCCAGTTTATCCTGTAGAGCGCACAATTGCTCACTTCCGAACAATTCAACGAAATATTGCACCGCCGACGGACTAAAAAACAGCACCGCGTCCGCCGTGCCCTCCGCAATTTGTCTTAACTTTTTTTGGTCCGCGTCGGTTGGTCTCAAAGTGCGATAGGCAATCACTTCCCTGACCTGCGCTCCGTTGCGCTTCAACGCAAGGGGTAAGTCCGGATTTGCGCGATCGCTTCGAGGCAAGAAAACTCTTGCCCCGGCCAGCCTGCCTCCCAATTCTTCCGCCAGAGCAACACCGGTATGCGTCTCCGCAACATGCTCGACGCGAAGTCCTGCTCGCCGGGCCGCTTCGGCGGTTACAGGCCCGACAGCAGCAATTCGCAATTTGCTCCCTGGGCCAGTCAGGCTGCGCTTCAACTCCTCGCCGCGTTTCACCAGCGCGCGCACTGCCTGCGCGCTCGTGAGAATCATCCAATCGAATTCCTCAATACCCTTTATCGCCGCATCCAGCGGCGCAGAGTCCTCTGGGTCCGCGAACGACACCAGAGGGAGTACCACTGGAATCGCTCCGCGTGCCGAGAGGTCCCGCACCATCGCCTCGCTCTGCGCCGCCGAGCGCGTAATGACAATGCGCTTGCCCGCCAAGGTACTTGAAATTGCTTCAGCCACGCTGCCGGCTCACTTCTTCCAGGATGTTCTGAGCGCCTGCCTCGATGAGTATCCGCGCCATGTGCTGTCCAAGTTGCGCGGCCTGATCCGGCGGAGCCGTGGCGCGCTGCTTCACACACTGAGATCCGTCCACCGAAGTAACGCAAGCGTCAAGAATGAGCTCGCCGCGCTCGACTCGAGCCCATGCGCCCAGCGGGACCTGACACCCACCCTGCAATTCCGCCAGGAGTGCGCGCTCCGCAATAATCGCCGTCCGCGTCTCTGCATCATCCAAAGGCGCCAGGAGGTCTCCAGCTTCCGTATCTTTCAACCGGCACTCTACTCCGATCGCGCCCTGCCCGACCGCTGGCATGAAGACTTCCGGAGCGAGCACCTCCGAAATGCGCTTGCTCAGTCCGAGACGATCGAGACCCGCCTTGGCAACCATCACTGCTTCATATTCGCCGCTCTCCACTTTTCTCAATCGCGTGTCCACGTTTCCCCGCAAGTCGCGGAGATCGAGGTCCGGACGGAGGTGCTTCAACTGCGCTTGCCGCCGCAGGCTGCTCGTTCCCACACGCGCACCGTGCCGCAGATTCCCGAGCGTCGAGCCTACCAGGCAATCGCGCACATCATCGCGCTTGCAGACCGCGGGAAACATCAGCCTGGAAGGAATGTCGGTCGGCACGTCCTTCACGCTGTGCACCGCAAGATCGATCGTCTCCTCCAGCAGCGCTTCTTCCAGCTCCTTGATAAAAATCCCCTTCCCGCCAATCTGCGTCAGCGGCGCTTGCTGCATCTTGTCCCCGCTGGTTTTAATGATGACAATTTCCGCTTCCACGCCGGTCGCCGCAAATAATTGTTTGCGAATGGACTCCGCCTGCCACTTGGCAAGCATGCTGCCGCGCGTGCCGATTCGCAGGATTCTCATGGCTTTTCCCGATTCGAAAGAAACAGATCACGCAACGCCTCGACGTTTTGAATCTTCCGCCGGAGTTCTTTCTCGCCCCGCAGGCGCTGTGCCGGCTCCAAAAGCAACTTCTCCAGCATCTCGTCCATCAATTTTTCCACGTGAGCTCGATCCGTCTCCGTCAGATGCTTCATCGGCTCCATACGCGACCGGATGAAAGCCGCGCGCTCCTCGCGCATCTTCGTGCGCAGCGCATCCACAAGCCCAGCCAACTCGACGCTTGCCTGCCAGGAAAGAAACTTGGACACATGCTCATCCACAATGCCCTGGGCCTTGGGAATTTCACTCTCGCGCGCGCTGCGATTTTGCTGAACGATTTCGCTCAGATCATCCGTGTTGTACACATAAACGTTGTAAAGCTCTCCAACGTGGGGATCGATATTTCGTGGAACTCCCAAGTCCATCAGAAACAAGGCGCGATTTCCGCGCGCCGCCATCGCTCGCTGGACGATATCGCGCAGCAGCACTGGTTCTTCCGCGCTGACGGACGACACCACCACATCCGGAGATTGCAGAGCCGTGTCCCACTCTCCCCAGCCGACCATCTTTCCTCCAAACTGTTTGGCCAGTTCGTCTGCTCCCTCACGCGAGCGGTTCATAACCTGGAGTTGCGCGATCCCGCGATCCCTCAGTTGAGAGACCACTTGTTCGCTGATCGTCCCCGCGCCCAATACCAATGCTTTGCGGTCACTGAGTTTCCCAAAAATGCGCTCCGCCAGCTTCACCCCGGCGGAAGCCACGGACATCGGCCGCGTGCCAAGCTCCGTTTCCGTACGCACGCGTTTCCCCACTTCCAGCGCGCCTTGAAACAAGCGATTCAGCACCGGCCCGGTTGCCCCATGTTCGTGCGCGAAGCGATACGCTTCCCGCACCTGGCCCAGAATCTCCGCTTCGCCCAACAGCATCGAATCGAGCCCCGCGGCAACTCGAAAGAGATGCCGCACCGCCTCGCGGTCGTAATGATGATAGAGCGAAACGCCGAGGATGTCCGGCCGCACCGAATGAAACTCGCTAAGAAAAGTGGAGAGTCCAGGTGCACATTCATGGGAAGACTCCGGCGGCACGCCGTAGACTTCGCTGCGATTGCATGTGGAGAGCACCAGTGTTTCTTCCAGAATCCCACGCGCGCGCAACTCCTCTGCCGCGCGCTGCGCCTGCTCGGCGGTGAACGACACTCTCTCGCGCACCTCAACGGGCGCTGTGCGGTGATTCAGGCCAACGAGAACAATTTCCATGCCGTGCTTCGCTCGCTCCTAAAAGTAGCGGTGGCTATGCGAGAGATACAGATTTACGACCGTAAAACTCAGAACCACAATCGCGAAATTGAAGATGCACAATTTAGATGCTCGCGCCCCCCGCCACGCCGCAGTACTCGCCAGACGGAAGTAAAGCGCATACAAGGCGAGCACCAGCAGAGTGATTACGTATTTGGGGTCGTAAAATGAATTCTGGCCTGGCAGCCGGTCAAGAGATACGAAACCTAAAGCCGTTCCGATGGCGATCGAAATAAGACCCACTAGCACGCTCGATCGGCTCATTTGATCGAGAAGTCCGAGCGGCGGAAGCCGCCAGACCACATCGCCGACTTTGTGGCTCCTCAGCAGCCTCTCCTCCCCAAGAAAAATGAGGCTGAGAACGAAGGAAAGTGCAAACGCCGCGTATGCAAGAATGCTCAGCGTCACGTGCAACGCAAAAATGACACCGTGCACGGCTGGCGGCGAAAGCCGGTCAGCCGGAGCGAGATGCGCGGCCAGAAAAAACACCAGGATGAAAGGCAAAACAAAAGCTCCGACAGACCGCTGCCGGTGATAGAGCTCCAATCCCAGATAGGTCAACGCGAGAAGCCAGCCGAACAGCGACATCGAGCCATACAAATCATGGTAAGGAACCGTATGTAAACCGCGAGACCGCTCCAAGAGCGCAAAATAGTGCGCAATCAGGCCCAGCGACAGGGACAACGTGCCCAATCTGCCAGTAAGTTTGTTTCCCATACCCAGAAAACGAACGTACAAGCCAAAACTCAAGAGATAGGCAAGCGCCGTCAAAATTGGGAATAGATGATTCATTCTTCCTGTCTTAGCCCCCGGCTGATCACGGTCCGAATATCGCTGCCAAGGGTCATTTCCGCCGAACCTACCTGCTTCTCCAACATTTCGAGTATAGCCCACACTCGCAGGTGCTCGCACAGCTTGATGCCGCGCGTCCTGGCATCAGCAAGACCGTCTCGGATTTGCTATCCTTAAACCCTCTGGCGGAATATGACTTTGCAAGCTGCGTCGATCAATCGAAAAGAGTTATTCCTGCGTGCCTGCCGCGGAGAGGTTCTTCCGCGAGTTCCCGTATGGATGATGCGCCAGGCAGGCCGATATCTTCCGGAATACCGTGAAATCCGCGCAAAGCACGCATTCCTCGAGGTTTGCAAGACCCCCCAACTCGCCGTCGAAGTCTCCATCCAGCCATTTCGCAGGCTCGGGGTGGATGCCGTCATCGTTTTCTCGGACATTTTGATTCCCGCCGAGGCCATGGGCTTGCAGTTGGAACTCGGCGACGCCGGCCCAAACTTGCCAAATCCGGTGCGCTCTAAGTTGGATGTCGAGCGCCTCAAGATATTCGACCCCGAAGCGGAAACCGGCTTCCTTCCCGAAGCCATTCGACGAATCGTGAAATCCATCGGCCCCGAAGTCCCCGTTCTAGGTTTTGCCGGCGCTCCCTGGACCCTCGCCTGCTACATGGTCGAAGGCAAGACCAAGGAAGGATTCGCCACCGTCAAAAGCTTTCTCTATCACGAGCCGAAAACCTTCCATGAACTGCTCCATCGCATCGCTCAGGCAACAATTCTTTATCTAAAAGCGCAGATCGCCGCTGGAGCAACGGCTGTGCAATTGTTCGATACCTGGTGCGGCGAGCTGAACTTGCAAGACTACGAAGACTTCGCGCTCCCTGCAGTTCAGGAAATCATTTCGGGCCTCCGCGGTTCGGTCCCGGTAATCTATTACACGAAAGCCTCGCAACATTTGCTTCCCGCCGTGGCGCGCTCCGGCGCGAATGTGCTCAGCGTCGATTGGCGCATGGATTTGGCAGATGTACGCAAGGCCCTGGGCCCGAAGGTCGCATTGCAAGGAAACGTCGATCCGGCGGTCCTGCTCGGTCCGCCCGAAAAAATCCGCGAAGCGACTCTAGGCGCTATCAGCTCCCTCCAAGGTGAAGGACATATCCTCAACCTTGGCCACGGCATTTTGCAGCAGACGCCCGTTGAGAACGCACAGCTATTTGTCGAGACCGGCCACCGCGCGCTGATTCACCATGTACGGCCTGCTGCGCAGGTCAGCTAGGAGACGCCGGCATGACACTCGCACATCCAAGCCTCCAGCAAATGCAGGGCGAGCTTCATTTCGGCGAAGAATTTCTCGCAAAATACAATCGTCCCGGACCGCGCTACACGAGTTATCCCACCGCTCCGGTCTGGAACGATGCCTTCGGCCCTGCTGATCTCGAGCGCGTACACGAAGAAGCCGAACGTGTAAGCACACCAGTTTCTCTGTACATGCATATTCCCTTCTGCGAAAGTCTCTGCCTCTTTTGCGCCTGCAACGTAGTCATTCAGAAGAACAAGAGCGTCGCACCGCCGTATCTCGACGTTTTAAAACAGGAGATGAAGCGCATCAGCCGTAGCGTCTCGAAGAGTCGCCCGGTTGTGCAATTCCATTGGGGCGGCGGCACGCCAACCTACCTGACTCCCGAACAGATCGCGGACCTATTCGTATTCACGAAAGAGCATTTCCATTTCGACCCCAACAGTGAGATTGGTATCGAGGTTGACCCTCGCGTAACTTCCCGCGCACATCTCGAAACTCTTCGCAAGCTGGGTTTCAATCGTCTCAGCATGGGCATTCAGGATTTCCATGCTGAGGTCCAGCAGGCGGTCCATCGCATCCAGCCTTACGAAATGACCCGCGACCTGCTCTTCGCCGCGCGCGATCTCGGCTTCGATAGCATCAACGTCGATTTGATTTACGGCCTTCCCTATCAGACCGCCGGCACGTTTGCCCACACCGTCGATCAGATCGTTGGCCTCGCGCCGGATCGCATCGCTCTTTTCAGCTACGCTCACGTGCCTTGGTTAAAGAAGCAGCAAGGTTCCTTCGCCGCGCATCTCCCGGAAGGCATGGAGAAATTCGAAATCTTTCGAACGGGCCTGCTCAAATTTCTCGAAGCCGGCTATCTCTACATTGGCATGGACCATTTCGCAAAGCCCGAGGACGAGCTTGCGGTCTCGCAACAAAACCGCACCCTGCACAGAAATTTTCAGGGCTACACCACCAAAGCCGGCGCCGACCTCTACGGTATGGGCATCACGGCCATCAGCGGCATTCAAGACGCCTACGCGCAGAATTATCGCGACATCCCTTCCTGGGAAAAAGCTGTCGCGGAGCGCGGCCTCGCCACCATGCGCGGTTATCAACTTTCGAACGAAGACCGCCTGCGCCGCACGGTCATCAGCCGCCTGCTGTGTCATACCATCGTGATTAAAGACGAAATTTCCCGCGAATTCGGCATCGACTTCGACGATCACTTCGCGGAAGAGCTTCGCCGCCTCGAGCCCTCCCGCCAGGACGGCCTCGTACTCCTTGACGGCGGCGAAATCCGCGCCACCTGGCTTGGCCGCATCTTCATTCGCAATCTCGCTATGGTTTTCGACCCGTATCTCGAAAAACAGCAGCTCATCGCCAAGCCGCTCTTTTCGAAAACTCTTTGATCCTGCGAGGATGCTCACATCTCTGTGACCCGTCACGTCCCAGCACTGGTGGTCGGCGGTGGCATCTCAGGCCTCGTCTGCGCCTACGCTCTGCGCAAATCTGGAATCGACGCCCAGCTAGTCGAAGCCTCTTCGCGTCCCGGTGGTGTCATCCACTCCGTTACTCGCGACGGTTTCCTTCTTGAATTGGGGCCGCAGAGTTTCAGCGGTACGCCTGTGCTTCGCGATCTTTGCGCGGAGCTCGGCATTTCCAACGATCTCTTGCAAGCTCCGCCGCAGGCGCCGCGATTTGTCCTGGTTGATGGCAAGCTGCGGCCCGTGCCCCTCCGTCCTCCTGCCTTGCTCATGAGTTCGTTGATCGACGGCTCGACCAAATGGGCGCTACTGCGCGACTTGGTTGGGAAAAGTATTCCCCCCGATGCCGACGAATCCGTCGCCGCGTTCGTTCGTAGAAAATTCTCAGCTCAATTGCTGGACCGCTTGGTGGGTCCGCTCGTTTCCGGAATATATGCAGGCGATCCTGAGCGTATCAGCGTCCGAAGCGCGTTCCCGCAACTCTACGAAGCGGAAAAGGGGACGGGCAGCATTGTTCGCGGCATGCTGCGCCTCGCAAAATCCAGGAAAGGCCCTCGCGAGCACATCACCCTGCAATCTTTTCGCGAAGGCAACGAGACGCTAGTCCGCGCGCTGGCGAATAAACTCGGCGCGGCGCTTCTTACAGAAACAAGTGTTTCACGAATTTCCCGTCAAAATGACGGTTCGTTCGATGTCCATCTGGAAAGTAAACACGGAGACGAATCTGTTTCCGCTCAATCTTTAGTCCTGGCTACACCCACGAACGTCACCGGGAAGCTTCTCTCTGCACTCGATTCTTCGTTCGAACCACAGCTGAGTTCTGTCGAATACGCCGCTGTGGCGGTAGCCTCTCTGGGCTATCGCAAGAAAGATATCGGCCATGCTCTGAATGGCTTCGGCTTCCTTGTGCCCCGTTCCGCCGGTCTCCGTGTCCTCGGTTCAGTCTGGAACTCATCGCTCTTTGCCGGCCGGGCCCCAGAAGGTCACGCTCTCCTGACCAGCTTCGTCGGCGGAGCAACCGATTCCGCCGCGTCGGAGTTGAACCCGGAAGAACTCGCAAGCCTCGTCCACCGCGAGATCTCGTCCCCGCTCTCTATCGGAAGCGAACCCGTTTTTTCAAACGTCACCGTTTGGCCGCGCGCGCTGCCGCAATATAATCTCGGCCACGCCGACCGGCTGGCGGCAGTCGCAAAAGCTTGCTCGCGCTTCCCGGGCCTCTGGCTCATCGGCAATTATCTGCGCGGACCCGCCATCGGATCATGCATAGACCAGGCCATCGGCGTCGCGGAAGAAGTGCGCAGGAAACTCGCGCCCCGTTAGATAGGGCGCGTAACCTGAATTTCTACTTCCCTCTCTCTCGGTCCGTCCCGTATCTCAGCGCCAAACGCGTCTTGCGCCGCTCCGCCGCCTCGCGGAATCGCCGTCGCTCCCCCGCTGTCTGCAAGATCAGCGGTGGAACCAGTTTCGGCTTCTTCGTATGCTCGTCAATCGCCACAAATGTCACGTAAGCCGTCGTCGTGTGTTTCCGCTCGCCGGTCATCGCGTTCTCCGAATACACCTCAACGCCCACTTCCATCGAAGTATGAAACACTCGATTGACTTGCGACTTGAAGTTCACAATTTCGCCCAGATTTACCGCATTGCGGAAGTCGATATAATCCACGGACGCTGTGACTACATAGCTGTTCGAATGTCGGTGTGCCGCCAATGCCCCTGCCATGTCAACAAGGTGCATCACCTGTCCGCCAAGAAGTTTCCCCAGGGGATTCGTCTGCGCCGGCAGCACAATTTCCGTCATCTCTGAACGTGATACGCTGACCGGTTTCCCGCGCAGCCCCGTCTCGGGCTCCCGCTTGCTTTCGTTTTTCCGCTTCATTCAAACCTCTTGCCTCGCGATGTTGGACGCCGCTGGCAGCACCCGTATAATACGGGACGACGCTATGACTGACCAAAAGAAAACCCGCCGCCAGATGCTGGAAGAGTTCGTTGCCGGGAAGCCCGATGATGCCTTCTCTCGCTACGGCCTGGCTATGGAGTGCATGAATAGCGGCGATGCCGCGGCCGCCGACACCCATTTTCGCGCGCTCCTCGAACGCAACACCGATTACATCCCCGCCTATCTGATGTACGGCCAACTGCTCGCTCGCGAGTCCCGCACCAGTGAAGCCAGGCAGATACTTTCAAGCGGCATCGCCGCCGCCGCAAAAAAAGGCGACCAGCACGCCCGCTCCGAAATGGAAGCCCTCTTCAACGAACTCAACTGATATTTTTAGAAAATATTTTCAGCAAGCAACGCCCCGAGTGCTCGCTGAAAAGCTGAAAAAGTGTCGCCTAATCAGCAGGCTTGATTCCTACCGCCGCGTAAACCGCGTCACTCTTGAAGAGAACCCCATTCTTGACTACCAGCCGGCACCGCCGGATGTCACTAATCCTCTCCGCCGGATTTCCTTCGACCAGCACGAGGTCGGCAAGCTTTCCCGGCCCAATCGATCCAAGGTCTTTCCCCTGCTTCAACAGGCCAGCGGCATTGAAAGTCGCGATTTGCAGGGCCTTCGCCGGTGGGATTCCCGCTTTCACTTCCAGTTCCAATTCTCGGTGCAGCATCAGCCCTGCCAGTGCATCCGTCCCCGCCAAAATCGGAATCCCCGCGTCGTACATCCGCTTGGTCATCCGCAGCATCGCTGCATAGGAATCCTTGTACAGCTGATCATTTTCACTGGTGACCGGTAGCCCACCGGAATACGCCCCGCGTTGCACTTGCGCCGGAAGCCGGCTTAGCACCAGGGCAAAATCCGGTGACGTCACTCCCGGTCGGCCAGTAAACATCCCCTCAAACGTCGCCAGCGTCACGTCCACCGTGGTGTGATGCTTCTGAAGAAGGTCGATGAACTCTTTTACGGGCTTCGAGTCCAAATCCAGTTTCGCTGCATTCGCTCCCACGGCCGTAAACCGCTCCGGTGTGCGCGTATCTTTGACCTGCGAGGCCAGAAAATTCAAAAAGACGAAATTGATGTGCTGGAGCTCATCGGCGCCCGCTTCAATAAACTGGCTGGCGATCATGCCGTTGGGAACGTGCCCGCTCAGCCGCATTCCGCGTTCATGAGCCGTTTTCGCAATCCCGGGAACGAACTCCGGCTTCAGCGAGCTATAAAGCTTGATCTGAATGTAACCAAGGTCCGCGTAGCGATTTACTGCCGCCTGCGCTTCTTCAGCGGTGTCTGCATACAACCCGGTCGGCGCCTGGAACGGTCCGTGCCCATCGATGAACCCGGATTTCCAGACACGCGGCCCGATCGCCGCGCCGCTCTGCCACTGCTTTTCCAATCGCTGCAAATCGTCGATGCTGTTTCCCATGTCGCGCACGCTGGTCACGCCGCTCGCGATGTTCAGCAGACCATCCAGAGGCTGCGCGTGCACATGCATGTCGAATAGTCCTGGCAGCAATGTTTTGCCTCTGCCGTCGATGCGCTCCGCATCCTTGGGCGGTTGGATCGAAGCCGCCGCCCCAGCCTGCACGATGCGCTCGCCTTCGATGACAACTGTCTGATCCTCACTTGTCATCGCTTGCTCCGAATCAAAGATGCGCACATGCTCGATCGCGACGGGATGACTCGGCCGCCGTGTCAACTCCTGTGCCAAACGCTCGTACCGCGCGTTCTGTGCCTTTAGCTGGAGGTCGTAAAGCTGCTGGTTCGCGCCTTCCCAGCCCTCTCTGAGGATCGCAAACCAGGGTCCCGGAGACGCGAAGAACCGTTGATTGTCGTCCAGCCAGATGGTCTGCGGTTCAAACGAAAGCCCCGTGATCGCGTATTCCGTCACGTGCATCTTCTGCCCGTGATCTTGAATCGTCACGTCCGTCAACCGCTCCAGTCGCGCCTCGCCGGCAGGAAGGAGTCTCAGCGGACCATTCTTTGCCTTCAGGAGAGCTGCAACCAGGACCGCCGATTCGGCTGCCGGACCGTTGTTGCTGATGTAGAAGCCGTCTGCTTTAGTCGTCCCGTCTTCAGACGTGCTTTTCCAATGAGCATTTCCCTTCTCGACGGCAAAATGCTCATCCACTGGCGCTTTCAGGTAATCGTTTCCCGTGATGTCCGTGCGCGATGGCATGCCGTTCGCGCCGATCACGTAATGCGCCGATATCTTTGGCCCCCGGCCGCGATCGTTAAACTCAAACGAACTGTCGATCCGGCCGTCCGAACCGAAGGTATCCACCTCGCTTCCCTGGGTCTTTCCGTTGGACACGATCACGTAGCGCAGCGTTTCTTGCGCGACGGCCGAAGAAGTCCAAAGCGGAGCAGCCGCGCAAACGAGAAACAGCAAAACCGCTGGTCGTTTTCTGGTCATAATGCGCGCATTCTCCCACCAATCGATTTTTCCGGCCAGCCTCAATTTCCCATCTCGGAATACTGGCACCCCATTCAAAATAAGCCGTTCTATCTCTTGACAGACTGCTGCTTCTCTGGTATTGTCAATGTTAGGTATATGTGCGGTTAATCCGATAGCCTGGCGTAGTCCCTCCGGCTGTAGCTCACCCCTTTAGGGGTGAGGTTTTTCCCTCTTTCGGGTATTTATCCCGACCGGGTCGGGAGGGGTGAAGTTTCACCTCAGGGGCAAACGGTTGCACAATTCTGGTGCAATGTAAGCCCCTTTAGAATCAACACGTATAGAAAGACCCGCAAGTGTTGATTCTAAACCACTTACATAAACCTTAAGTCCTTTAGATGCAACACTTAGAAAAACAGGGGGGTGGGGTGCCCCGAAGTGTTGTCTTCCGCTTCATTAGCCATGTTCCCGAGGACTTCGGGATTCGCCCTCAGTCTTCCAGCGTAGGCAGGGTCTTCAGAACCTCCGAGGCCTTCGGCCGGTTCAGCACCGCCTCGTCCTTGCGTATTTTTCCATCTCGGAACACCATTACGCGTTTCGCGAATTGCGCGACGTCATGCTCGTGCGTAACCAGCACAATCGTCAAGCCTTTGTCGTTCAAGTCCTGAAACACTTCCATGATCTCGACCGACGTGCGGCTGTCAAGATTTCCCGTCGGCTCATCCGCCAGCAAAATGGACGGACGATTTACCAAGGCGCGCGCAACTGCGACCCGCTGTTGCTGTCCTCCGGACATTTGCGAAGGAAAATGTTCCATCCGGCTTGCCAGACCAACGAGTGTCAGCGCCTCAACCGCGCGCCTCTGGCGTTCCTCGTTGGCGATCTTGGTGTACAGCGTTGGCAGCTCCGTGTTTTCCAGCGCCGTCGTGCGCGCGAGCAGATTGAATCCTTGGAAGACAAATCCAATCTTCTGATTCCGGATCTGTGCCAGCGCCCTCTTATCGTGTTTCGATACATCGATGCCTTCGAGCAGGTATCGCCCCGAGCTGGGCCGGTCCAGGCATCCCAGCATATTCATAAACGTCGACTTGCCGCTGCCACTTGCGCCCATGATGGCCACAAACTCGCCGCGGCGTATCTCGACGCTCACCCCGCGCAACGCGTGCACCCGCGTTTCGCCCAATTCGTAATATTTGTGGACGTCTTCCACGCGGATGACCGCGTTTCCGGTAACGTCGGTCGTGTTCACTTCGGTCTGGTCAGCGGTCTGCATGGGATGCGATTAGAAGATCGATTTGTCAGTATGCGGGCAAATTCTCAGCGCCGAATTCCCGGTCCTCCCGGCGCCGTTGATTTCGGCATCACGGAGCGAACGATCAATTCATCTCCCTCTTTCAATTCCCCTTTCACGAATCCTGCAATTTCCGTGTACGCATGATCCGTGATTCCCAGCGTTACCTTCACCGGCTCCATGCTGTTGTCGGCGCGAAGTCTCCATACCACCGCGCTGTCGGATCGCGGTGCGCGAGGCGGATTTTGTGCCTCGCCGCCGGACGGCCCCCCACGTTCAGCCGCCGCGGCTTCGTCGCTCGCCGTTTTCCTTCCCCCAGGCTCGATTCCGTATTGCCTGTACAACGCGAGAATTTCCTCAGGAGACATTGGAGGTTTGTACCGCAGCGCCGTGTTGGGGAGCTTCAGAACATTCTGAACCGTGGCCACCGGAATCGTCACGTAAGCCGTCATCCCCGGAAATAATTTCAGGTCGGGATTGGCGAACTCCACGATCGTGTCGTACGTGACCACATTTTGCACCGTGGTCGCATTCATGCGCACCTGGCTCACCACTCCGCGAAAAGTTTCTTTCGGAAAGGCGTCCACCTTAAACGTCACCGGCTTCCCCACCTTGATGTTGCCGACGTCAGACTCGTCCGTCTTGGCGTACACCAGCATCTTCGTCAAGTCTTGCGCAATGGTAAAAATTGTCGGTGCTTGTAGCGATGCCGCAACGGTTTGTCCCACGTCAACGTTTCGCGCCACGACCGTCCCATCGATCGGCGAACGAATCACCGTGTAATTAAGATTCGTCTGCGATACCGTCACCGCCGCTTCTTTCTGGCTCACCTGCGCCTCTGCCTGCGTGACGTTTGCCGCGGCTGCCCCCACCGTCGCGTTCGCCGAATCATAGTTCGCTTTTGCGAGATCCAGTTGCTGCTGGCTCAGGATGCCGCTCTTGAACAACCCGGCCGTGCGTTCATGATCGGCTTTGGTCTGAACCAGACCGGCTTTCGCTTTCTCCAGGTTCGCGCGCGCCGCCACGAGATTCGCTTTCGCGTTTTCCAAATCCGCTGTGGCCTGCAGCAGCGCTCCCCTGAATAGCGCTGGATCGATCAGTGCCACAATGTCGCCTTTGTGCACGCGCGAGTTGAAGTCCACGTAGAGCTTTGAAATCGTCCCAGACACCTGCGAACCGACTTGTACCGTGATGACCGCATTGATCATTCCGGTAGCGTCCACGACGTCGTGGATCTCGCCCTTATCCACCTTGGCCGTAAAGTGTTGCGGCGCGTTATTGTGGTTCAGGCTGAACGCCACAAACAGTCCGACGACGACAACCGCGCCCGCCAAGATGAGCCATTTGCTCTTTATTTTCATTTCCCGTCCTGAAACCTACGTCCGGAAACCTCATTCATATCGCAGCGCCTCGATCGGATCGAGCAGAGAGGCTTTTCGCGCCGGGTAATATCCAAAAAAAACTCCCACCGCTACAGAAAACAGCGCCGCCACAATCACCGCTTCAATGGACATCTGCATCGGCCACTGCAACGTCCTGCCAACCAGGTAAGAGCCAACAATTCCAAAAAGAACCCCTGCGGCACCGCCCACCAGGCTGAGCATCACCGACTCCCCGAGAAATTGCAGTTGAATCGCCTCTTCCGTAGCGCCAACGGCGACGCGCACCCCAATTTCTCGCGTCCGTTCCGTTACGGAAACCAGCATGACGTTCATGATTCCAATTCCGCCAACGATAAGCGAGATCGAAGCGATGGCCATCAGAAGAACCGTGAGAGTTTTGCTGGCTTCTAGTTGCGCTTGAATGATGTCTTCCGGATTCCGAATGTTGAAGTCATCTTCCTCTTCCGGACGCAGGTGATGGCGATCCCGCAGCAGCGCCGCCGCTTCCTGGCCAGCAATCTTGACCGCGTCCTGCGACACCGCCGAACACAGAATGTCGTCCAGCCAGGTAATCCCCTTGATCTTTTTCTGCGCGGTCGTGTACGGAAGAATGATCGTGTCGTCCTGGTCTTGGCCGGAAACGGAAAGCCCCTTCGGCAAAAGGGTGCCCACGACTTTGCAAGGCAGATCCTTTACGCGGATCACTTTCCCGATCGGATCCTCGACGCCGAAGAGCTGATCGCGCACGGTGCGTCCAATCACGCAGACGTCTGCGGCGCGATCCGTGTCGTCCTGTGAAAACGCGGCGCCCTGATCGATGTACCACCGCTTGATGTCAAAGTATTCCGGTGAAACGCCGCGGTAGCTTGTAAACCAGTTTTGATTGCCATAGATGATCTGAACCGAAGCATCGACGTTGGGCGAAATGCTCTTAATTAACGAGATTTGATTCTTGATGGCGACGGCGTCGGCCAGCACCAGCGATTTCGTGCCATGCGTCCCTGTTCGAACGCCGTTGACCGCGCGTCCGCCCGCCTCAATCCACACAAAGTTGTCGCCCAAATTGTTCAGCTGTTGCTCGACGCGCGCCTGCCCCGCTTTTCCGATGGCCACCACACAAATCACCGCCGCAATCCCGATGGTAATTCCCAGCACCGTCAGGATGCTTCGCATTTTGTTTCTGAGCAACGCCACCAGGGCGGAGCGCAGCAGCGCCGCGTAATTCAAATCCCCTCCTGCTCTTCGCAACCCATAATTCTGGAGAACCCTAGATAAACGGAGGATAAACCTGCGCCATTCGAGCCGGCTATCTCCCTAATCTTTCCATGAATCAGGATTCATAACTAGTGGCGTCGTACGTCGGGTCAGTTTGCGACGATCTGGCTGCGCTGGCATGCGGCCAATGTCCCAGGGGCAAATCCAACATTCCTGCAATAGCTTCCGGTTTGCCGATTCTCCCGGAATCAGTGTGAGCCTACAGGTCGAACACAAACAATTCATTCGAAATGGGCACCTCATCGGCTCATCGCTTAGGTGAACCGGATGCTTCTTCGCCTTGATATGCAATTGGACGGGTCACCGCATTTTCTAAGAGTGCCACAGGAAAGACCGATGTATCATTCGACATCTAGCCCGCGTGCGTCACGTTCACCGTGCGAAGAATTATCGGGACCGAGGCGCGGAACTTCCGAGATTGGGTCATCCGCAAGTAAACGAAATCCCATGGCAGATTGGCAA
>WNFS01000304.1_pt1 | contig 71249 bp, 100 predicted proteins | sample 5400141 | NCBI WGS metagenome assembly WNFS01 (sample SAMN13153358, study PRJNA577476) | soil metagenome | isolation source: 60 cm saprolite under Madrone tree | place: USA:California | collected 2016-06-14 | reverse complement strand
TTGATCCTGTATGAGTAAACGTAAGTTGACTCAGACCATTCGTACCGTTTGCTACTACATCCTGAATAGTCCATGAGTCTGTCGCACTCGCTGCTCCGGTCCAGTATGCTCCTGAAATAGTTAGAAGAGGACTTGATTGCGCCACGCCACTTGTTGCCGCCACCAAACTCTGGAAATAGAACGGGGACCGAGTTCGTACAACTACAGAACCTGATGCAAACAGGTCTCCTATTTCGAATGCTTGTACGGTCGCTATACTGGCGTTTGGTGTAGCAAAGAACTGCCATTTACTACCGTGATTCGTCGTACTCCAATTCTCGGTCGCGGTACATTGGAAATAACAACCAGTATCTGTCCCACCATTTCCTAGACCAGCATATACTGAACCGTCATAGCCATTCACAGTAAAGTATCCAAGCGCATCACCACTTAGGACTGCTGTCGGAGAAGCTTGCGTTCCTTGTGACTTATAGCAATTGAATGCTCCCCCTCTTCCTAACGCTCCTGAAGAATGGACGTATGCATCATAACCCGCCGCGGTACTATTTCTGTGTGTCTGGACAATCAGAGTAACCATCGAGAGAGTCACAGCTCCATCGAAAGTCATCTGCGAAATTCCACCCAAGACTCCCGAATTGTTAAACTGAATCGAATTCGTAGGTGCCGCCGCAATTGTATTTCCATCCAATGCACCAGTAAACGTGTGCAGTGCACCTGTACTGTACTTCGCTCTAACTACAAATTCGTTTCCTGACTCATCCAACCAAAAACTGATGTTGCTGTTGTTCAGATTCCCATCTGTTGGTGCACTGTTCGGTGCGCCTAATGCTACTGCTGCACTCGAAGTATGGATAACAAACTTGGGGTTAACATTGTCAAAGCCGACCGTGCGTCCCGTGACCGTCAAACTCTCTACACCTGTGGTAGTTCCAGTAATGTTCGTAAAGAACTGAAATTTACTGCCGGTTGCAGTTCCCGACCAAATCTCCGTCGTGATTACCTGAACAAAAGCACCTGGAGCATAGCTTGATCCATTCCAACCACTAAACCCAAAATGACCTAGTACCCAAGAACCTTGTACTACAGTAGGAGCAGCTTGGGTTCCTCCCGAACGATAAGAACCCCAAGTCGGCGCTCTAAAATCTGTATTCGAATGGGCGTAATTATCAATCCCTACTGCATAATTATTGTGTATCTCAACTAGCGCTGTATTTGTCAGATTCCCAATGATGTAAATACCAGTATTTGAATCGGCCGATGCTATCGAAGGTGCAATGATCTGCAGTGTGCCATTCGCATTTGTCGAGAGCGGGGAATCGATAAAACTCGTTGCACTCGATCTTATCGGGACAATGCTGTTAGTTGGATTAATTGCTAAAGTACCACTTAGGTCTGTATAGGCTAACTGAGCGCTTACGAAGTTCGTACCATCTCCTCGAAGCACGTTTCCAGAAGTCGCCACACCGTTTATCTGGATGCCAGTAACAGCATTCAAGATCGTAAGCTTCAGAGTTCCTGAGAAATTCGCTGGTGTTCCATTACCCAATCCCAATACAGCGCCAGTGCTTAGACGAGACAAACCAACATCCGCAGTTCCAGAACCGTTATCCCAGGCTAGACTACCCGTGGACTTCATAGTTAATAGCTGTGAGGGGTTCGTCAATCCAAAACCGAAATTTCCACCCGTGTTGAGCCAGCTCGTATTATTAGCCTTAGCATCTAACCGAATCGCATTCAGATTGCTGCCGTCTTTCAGAATCATCACACCAGCGCTAGTACCACCCGAATTCGCCAAGATGCCACTGATCTGACCGGATAGTCTCCAGTAAATTGAATCCACATTGTTGGGGTCAAGATTGAGTACATCGAGATAAGCCGCTGGATTGGTTTTGTTGATGCCAACATAGGTCTGGAACGCTATCGAAGCTTGGCCGGTCGTACCCGCATGCACGAACGTTAAAGTACTTGTTCCGTTCGCACCATTACCCACAATGTCCTGAATGCTCCACTTATCAACCGCTGACGCAGAGCCAGTCCAGTAAGTGCCCGTGATATTCAGAGGTGGCGATGACTGACTTACGAGGCTCGTAGCTAATGTAGGATTCTGTAACCACAGCGCAAACGAACCTGTGATGATCTGATCCGCTTGCGGGGAGAGAATGACTGCACCTGCGTCTATCAGATCTAGGTCAGTATTTAACTGAATACCCCAAACCGTTGCGTCTCCGATCGTCGGTTTGGTAAGACCTAGTCTAGTAGTTGGGTTTGGCATTTTTCACCTAAGCACACAAATCATATCCATCCTCAAAACTCATGCACAATTGAATCAACGAAACGCTTTGCCGCTTCCAAAGTATCAAACTCATTCCAGGGAGATTGTTCTTCTACTACTTCATGCGCGTCCGTGTTCTTATTGTACGACTCAATAACAATTTTTACATTGAACTTCATACCACCACTCTCCCTACTCGGAGTGATACATTTTGTACGTAAACGGTATGCTTATACCTGTTGATTGAGAGTCGACTACGATGATTCCGTTTGTAGCGTTGTTTGGGCCCTGAATCCCTATAGCTTCGTCAGGATTTAATGCTGCCCAGATACCTGTTCCTCTCTGATTGAATACTAACTGAGCAACTGCCACAGCCGACAAAGTTGCTGATCCTATCGTTGGCAACGTTGACGCAACTGCACTAGCTGGTGGGGCGTCCGGTACTACCGGTGCTGGAACAATAGCTGCTCCTGAGGCGTATGTGCCGAATGTTGCTAAACGATGTAGTCTCAAACGCATAGCGTTATCTGCCACTGCTGCGTACGATCCTGCTTGCAATTTCTGGATGTATGCTCTAAGCTTAGAGGTCGTTGAATCAGTCTTGATGTCTGAAAGCAATAAGTCAGTGTTGATCGTACCATTGGAATTCTGTTGCGTCGATGTTGCGTAATAGAATGGCATTACTTCCTCATCTCTATCTTGGCTTCTTCTAGTTTTGGCTTCCCAAATTTCTCTTCACATACATCACAGATGACAATGATGTTCATTACTGAAATCGTAACTGATGATTCATGACTAACCCAGCCATATTCTTTACTACAGTTTGCACAATAGACTCTTTCGTACGGAAGGACTGGATGTGTTACTTTTCCATGATGACCCTTCAACCTAGAGTCAGCATTGCCTATCGGTGTGTCAGTAATCATCATAACACCATCATAAGACGTCGTCTGGATTGACCTTAGCTAAGGCCAGCTTCATACTTCCTGAGACTATGATTCTAGCCGTCTCTAGTCCAACGAGATAGCCTATTTCGAAGTCTGTGCTAATGCCACTCGCTCCTAGGTTTTGAATACGAGCATCCCCCAATAAACGTAACTCCCTTAACTCTGGAACAATAGACTGTGGATCGGTTGTGCGTTTCCCTTCTTTCAATCTAGCCAATGCTGATTCTATAAACATCATTGATGGGACTTTCATAATTACCTACTTCTGATTGATTTGATCCATTTCACTATCGATGCAAACTCATACGAACCATATCGTATGAGTCTATATACGAAATCAATTGCGAGAATTGTGACTATGACTTTCATTAGTCCTCCAACAGTTTCTTAACTATCTCTTGGACCTTGTCTTTGTCGTCTGGTTTTAGATGCTCTGATGTTGCCATAGCTAGTGCGACTATAGCCGCTACATTAGCTTTATGCTGGTCGTCTCGCTTCTTACGATCTTCTGTCATCTGGGTATCGAACTTCTTTAGACGATTGACAAAATCACGATAACCTATACCTGCTAACGTTCCTACCAATGCCATTGATCCTGCTGCTACATTCCTCCAAGTTGGGCTATCCGACACACTTGTCTGATAGTAAGACGCAGCTGCGACTATCATCGCAAAAAACAATAAATTCTGACTAACAAAGCTAGTTAAGTAAAAAAATATTCCTGTATGTACTTCCTTCATACTATCCCCCACATCCACATCCTGTCTGCCTGCTTGCTGCTCTCTTTGCCATTGCTAACGCCCGTTTAGGCCAATTATCTAGATCGTTCCTGCAGATCCAGGCATTGCATCTTTTACAGAATGTACATTCCTTTGTGCTTAAGTCTCCATCGACTAGGAGACAGACATCACAAGCCCGTCTTTCCCAATTCAACTGTGCTTCCATTCTGCCTCACCAGCTTATAGACTTCCGGTTTCTTAATTCCTGAGATTGTGACTACATCAATGCCATGTACCTTTAACTCTGCCTTGACTGAAATAATGTGAGCTGGTTGAACTGTTTGCTCCCACCAAAGCACGTAGACTGAATTACCTCTTTTCTCCATTTCCTGAATCACATAGTCAGGAATCTGTGCCATCACTGCGTATGATGACTCGGGTGCTATTTGGACTTCTTCCTTCTTCTTGAAAATACCCCACTTCATGATCGCTCCCTTAGAACCTGTACATCACTGTCAATTGTAGTTCGTTGAATACTGACCGATTGTTCTGTTGTTGAATTCTTATCTGATTGTTCTTGATGTCGGTGAATGTCTGATGAAACTCATAGGCTGCAAATCGCTCACGAAAAAATAGATGTCTCGACCTATCACGAATGCTTGGCCAAAAGACTGAAAACTCAACTCCCTGTACTGCATTCAAAGTATCAGTTCCTGGAAATACGTACTCAGCGTATAGTCTGCAGTCTGTCGACATGAAGTCAAGGTCTTTGCCTAATCCTAGTCTGGGATGCCATGCATCCTTACTATAAAGGCTGGTGTGTAACAGACTATAGCTAATCCCTGTTCCGTACATCCAGTCCTTATACTTAAATCCTCCAAACATGTGCGCACGTTCTGTGTACCCTGAATTCTGCCCCGTGTTATCGTTGACTTTCTTAGAGCCATCAAACATTCCCTCAACGAAAAAGAATCCCCAATGCGATTCGTTCTGGAAGCCACCTCCAACGATGTACGATAGCGGTTGATAGCCTCCACCGCCATTCAGGTCTGCTCCTGCCCAGATGTAAGGATGTGGCCAAGGTGAGACTTGTGGTTGCCCTTCCAATACAGTCGGTTTGGTCTGAGTCTTTGTCTGCGCACATGACTTAACAGACAATACCAAGACTATGATCAGAATGACTAGAACTAGTACTCCCCTAAAGACTCCGATGTCTACTTTCATAATTACCTACTCTACTTCCTGGCCTGTGGTAATCTCTAGTCTTGGTCCATGAAGGACTACCCATTTTGCTGACATCTCACCTAAGGCTTCACGCAACGATTGTACTGTACTAAACGGAACATCTTTATCTACCCAAATGAAGTAGTACTTATTTGGATCAAGTTCTCTAATGGATGCAATCAAACCTTCCTCAGACATGACATTCACATTGATTGCAGCTACGTTTGTCACAATTCCTGAACCATTATTATCTCCAACGTACATTCCAACATGTCCTGTTTCGTGTTCTTGTTCTGGTGCAGGTCTGGGTTCAAATGTATCTGTCCAACCTGGTACACCAAATGGCTCCATCGGTCTCTTGTCGACTTCTGCTCTAACGAGTTCTTTGCTCGGGCCTAGTGCAACCATGTAGTAGCTAAACATACGACCTGCTTCTTGCCCTAGTGCAAGCAACTTTGTCTGATCTGATTTTACAAACAATGTCCTGATTGACAATTCTAGATACCTCAAGATCATTACAATACGTTCCTTCATGGTGAATCCTACAACCTTTTTTACTTGTTCAGTCATATGTCTCCCTAGGTTTATGCCTTTGCCAGATCAATTGAAAACGAAACTGCACGCAGACTTGTAATCTCAACAGTTGTCGAAAAATTGATGGTGTTGCCACCATTGGGAGTGATACTTACGATTAACAAAGCAGTTCCCGCTGCGATCGGATTCAGTACGACGTCTGTTCCGTTCTGATTGACTTGTAACTTGGTTGGATCTGAAGTCATCCACTGAGTGTTGGCAGGATTCAACGAAATCACACTCCCTAATGCGTCTTGTGCAGAGACTGATCCATAAATGACTTGTCCTTCATGCGCATTCAAAGTCAGAAAGTCAACTGGTATCTCATCGCCCAGAGAGTCTCTGAATATGACTGCGACTGAAGAAAACTGGTGGTTCAGAATATCCAGTATTTCCTGAGCCACCTTTCCCAGGTCAGAGAGTTGTGCTGATATAGCTTCTTCTTGAATGCTTAAGACTTTAACACGTGCTTCAATCTGATCAATCTCATGTTCAAGATGTTTTAGCTTTGACGAATTTGACTGTACGCCAGATAGAGTCAGGTCTTGTTTGTCTGACAATGTCGTCATTGCTTTTGCTAGACGATTTAAACTTTCCTGTAATGCCATAAGTCTCCTTGAATTACTGGGGCCGTAATCCTACAACTTTACTCCGGCCCCATTCCAGGTACGTTACTGCTCTTGCACTGAAAATCCAACTGCCGGTCCACCGACGATATCGATGGGATCACTAACACCTGATATGACTTTCGTCGCATCAACGGTGTCTGTACTTGTGACTGTTAACTTTGCACCTGTGACTAGAACTGGAGGCGTTGAGGGTGTGACTGTTGCCCTGAGACCTGTTGGGTCTGTCGGGTCTACAGTGACTACGACTCCGGGATTGTCACTCGTCCAGACTCCCGGTCCTGCCGTTGACAGAAGACTTGCTGGAAGCCCTGCCGCATCAACTGGCTTTGCTGTTGCAATTGCACTCCCGTTATCCAAGATCTGAAAATCAACTGCCATCTTTCCTGCTCCTCTAGCCATCATTGCTCTCCTTTTGGGTTGTTGTTTCGTTTTTGTCTTCGTCATATTAAACTCCTATGACGTACCTGGAACTCTAGGACTCATGTAAAGAACTTCTCTAGTTCAGATGTCGTCAATCCATACTGAGATTCACCTGTTACAATCTTCTCTTTGGATTGGAAGTTCTTTTCCTCTACCATGTTGTCTGGAATTCTGAAGACTAGGTCTGGTCTTTCACGTTGTGCTGCCTTGTACTCATCCTTTGTCATAAGCGTTGTTACTTGCTTAAATGGCAACACAAGCGGTGGTGTTTCTATGATCACGATGATCTTCTCTTCTGCACCAAACTCTAGTTCAATGCCATCACCACTCAAAGACAAATCTAGATCTAGTCTTTCCTCTTTAGGATGTACACTATTACGATGATTGCTATGATGATGAAAACTACGTCTGGCCATTTGTTCACCTTGTCACCTTAGCACCTTAACTTATATTCCTCTTAACTGGTAACGATGAATGATGTACTCAGCGATACGTTCTTCCAACGGATCGTACTTGAATACCGGTGGTGGAACACGAAACTTTAAATGCTCCATACAACTGGTTGTGATCTTCCAACACTGCCACGGTTCTAGTTCTGCATATGGACTAACAACAAACTCTGTACGTTTACAGTCTGAACAGTAGATAGCAATGACTTGCCCTTCTTCCTCATGCTTAACCCATTGCAGGAAAATCCCCTTCGTCGGTTCCGGAGGCCTGTTGCTCCATATGGCTTCTCCGGTTAATGAACCGATATTCTGGGTTAGCTCTTTCCCATAGTTGCTGATAATAGTCAAAGAGTCCATTGGCGTTATACCAATCGTAGTCTCCGTATTCGTCGGAGTCTTCTGAGTCTTGGTCTTCCGTTTCATCACATGCCTCAACAGGACTCCACGCCATACTCTTTTCCATTCATCGCCTCATTATACAGATCTTGATGGAGCTTTCTCCACTGTTGCAATTCGTAACGTCTTTGCCAATGGACTCCCTTATGCTCTTTACCTAATGTAGTCTGAGCCATTGAAGTACAAAGTTTTCCTGGAATTGATGTGCACAATGGACATTTGATGAACTTGATTGACATCTCGTCATACCTATTCATGTTAATGACCTCAACAATTCACTGTACTCTTTGGGATGCTCACGCTTATACTTCATCAATGCTCTGCGTCTGTCCATATGAACTGAAGAATAACTCACCGTACTAAACACTGTAAGACAACGATGTCCGATGTCTGCACCGCAATACGGACACTTAACTACTTTTATGGCGGCCTTTACGTACCTTGTCGGTGGCCTGGATTGCCTTATTCTTGGTCTTTGCATTCAATTGAGTAACTCCCCTAACGGTACTACAGTCTGTAAAGCTTTGTCATGCTCATCTAGATGTTGTCCTACTGTATGCGCATCTTCACGTTGGCAATCACAAAGTACTCCATCAAGCCCAGATGCGTCTACGCTTGATTCTATACTAACGGATATTGGTTTAAACTGCCCTTCGAGTTCCTCAATACGTTGTTCTAAATCAACTAGGCGATTCATCAACTGCCCCAAATTCCATACTCGAGTAATGTTCTTTCGGTTAAGCACCATCTTACCTTTATCTTTATTCTTTGTCATGGAAATTGTTTCCTATTTGGATTAGGTTGTGTCAATTCCTTATCGACTTGCAAAACGTTATCGTTGTCTTCCAACATTCCCTTTACTATATTTAACATTTCAATCTCATACTTCACTTTGTTCATCTCCAAAGTCTTTCTCTTAATGACTTCGTTTATGTCTTTCATACTTTTACACTTTACACCTTACTTGGTACACTTTAACTCAATACCTTTACTGGTAGTAGTCACAAGAATGCCCTCACGTTGACATGCCATATAGAACTGCTTTAACTTGTTATCTAATAGACTTACTTCCTTCATCCACTTGTCTAACTTACTTTGTAATTCGATTATCACATTATGTTGTGCACTTATAATACTATCACTTGTTATAGCCTCACGTGATACAGTTGCTATGACATACTTCTGTAATGTGTCTAATACGAAGTTACGGTCATACATTGGTACTGGAGTAGCGACTTTCTTTTCTAGCTCTTCTTTCATAATCTTAATCTTATCTTCAGACGACACTATGTTTTCCGTTGGATTTTCCATTAGCTTTCTCCTTCTTAGATGAGACATCCTTTACTGGTATATCTTTTTCTACACTGTCCAGAGACTTCAACGGTTTCTTAAATATACGTGCATGTTCTGCTAAGTGTTCTGCTAGTAAATACGTTGTAGGTGACACAACGTTACTAGGCTGTGGTAAATTAAATGGATTTCCTGGTTGAATTCCGTTTATATTAGACGCTGCCGTAAAGCCGGTCAATGCTCCTGCCGCTCCTATAGAGCCACTTAACTGTGCTAACGTTGCCATATCCCACATCTCATGGGGATTCCTGGGATCAATTCCGTTTATTCTCATCCATTCCTGAATGAGTCTTACTTTCATACCTGTTACTTTCGTAAGCATACTCATATACGTACGAAAGCGTTTCTTATTACTATTACTTGTTGGAGCCTCATCTCGGAAAAACGGTTCGTTGCCAAATACGTTGTTTATTTTTTCCCTTAACTTTTCATACTGTAACATTTCCTGGATTAGGAACGGAGCGCATGCTTTAATCGCCTCAGTACTGTCTACAGTTGACTCAATAGCTTTCTGTAATCCTTTCAACTGTATCTTGTTATCTATTGACCAGGAACCATTCTTCCTTCTTCTGTACCAGTCACCTAACCAGGGAACACTTAAACGTTTCTTACCAAAGTCTTCTGGCTGATGGCCAAGCATTTCCTTCAGCCATTGTCTTTGCTGGGAAGATGTAGATTTGTGTCTAATGAACTGGTCTAAGGTCTTGAAGTAAACACTGCCTCTTTTATCTAGTTTACTATTAAACTCATCCCACCAATCTTGCAGGTCGAATTTGATAGTCAGATAATACTTCCATCCTTTTGAATCGTAATCGTACCGACACTTTTCGGATGGAATGATGGGCAGTTCCGCTTCCTTGCCTAACCAGGCCCATTGCTTTGACGAATTTTTCTGGGGCTCTGACATTAGCTTACAAGTTTAGCTGCAGCCTTCATCAATTCTTTTGGAGACGGAACATCAACTGCTGTGGGGAGGATTTCCTTAACTACCGCTTGTAACCGTTCTGATGATTTGATACGTAGTTTGTTAGGGGCTAAAGAACGTAAGTACCGATAGTATTCGATACCATACTTCTCTCTGGTGGATGATCCTGCTTTTGATGCACGAGTTTCTAAAAATTCCTGCGATTGAGTCTGGGCTGTCTTTAGACCGCCAAGCCTACCATTCTGTCCTGCAACAAGGGCTCTCCGAGAAGGCTGCAGTTTTGCCACCGAACTCTCCCTATGAATGTCATCGTATTCTCTCCTATACTTATTTACGTGGGGCTAAGCTTTCTTGGGGTGGGCTGTTTCTTTCTGAGCGATGGCCTTCTTTGGGTCTGTGGTTGCGTCTTGTTGACGGCCCCAGCTCTGATCAATACCTTGTTGAATTAACTTACTAGGTGACGTTGCTTTCTGATTGTCGTGACCTTCTTGTGGCATGTGTTCCTCCAATTTGAATTAAACCTATTTTGTTTTTACCAGTAAAAGAAGCCCTCGTCGCCGGAAGTAGAACGAGGGCTTCGCCTCCATGCATTCCTTGCCTGTGTTGTTGACATATGATAATGTCTTGTCATAAATTAATCAAGCCTTTTCTTTTTCGCTCTGCAACTTACCTAACTTTTCAACAATGTCTTTAACCGCAGTGTCTACAAGATTGCCCATGTCTGTATACAATTTCCAGGGATTTCTAAAATAATCCAGATTCATTTTCATATTTCTAAGATGAGCTACTATACTTATATAACCTGAATTATCAAAGTCAGTTACTCGACGTATTTCTTGCAACACATCATGTAAATTATGAATCTCTTTAACAATGTTTTCAATGCTTTGCTGTTCCGAAAATGCAAAACCAAGAGATGCTGCTATACGATTTATCTCTGCATCGTGAGATTGTTCTTCGAGTTCAAACTCACGTTTGAGAGCATCCACTTGATCAAGCATATTCGACATTTTAGGATTCATTACTTCACCAACAATATTCGCCTTCAATGTCTCAAATTTTGCTTTTAAATCTCTATTCATATTCCCTCCACAATGGTGATTTCATACCAAAGCGAATAAAAACCAGATACTAGATTCTTGATTTCACATGGGCAGACGATTGGGATTGAGCTTATTCGGATTGATGTTCGACTCTTCGGGCTCCTCTCCTAGTCTCTTCAGCCGTCTCATCATAGCTTTGTCTAATCGCTTTAAAACAATTATAATCAAACCAATACCAAGGTACCCCATCAACTTCAACACGCATAACATCTGAAGTATTGTGATGAACAACTCTCAACTTATGCCCTGGACATCCTTCTTGCCTACAGTCATTGAAACACTTATACTCTACAATCTTACCATATTGTGTACTCATTTATTTTCCTTTCGTCGCTTTTGCAACAATGCTGCTGCAAACAATTCTAAATCTCTCTTCCATATCCCATGACGTTTTACTATCTCATGGAATTCCTCAACGTCATGGTCCCTCATTCTCCAACAATACCTACCACGATCATCCTTCTTATTCTTTCCTTTTTTGTTGAAGACTGGAGCCGCATGACACATCTCATGGTCAATCAAAGCGTATTTCTGTTTCTTGGTAAATTCCTTATCATTCCACACTTCCTTATTCAAGAGAATGACATAATCGTAATCTGCCAATTCTCTTTGCAGGTCAGATGCCTTATGACACTTCCCTAATATGATATGACCATCCTTATCCGGTTTGTAACTAATCCTCCATGCTAATGCTATTCTTGCCTTTCGCAATTCTGGATGATAACGTTTACACATCTTTTCCATAAATCGATATGGAGATCTTCCAGGTTGAATTAACTCAACTCTCACTATTCTTAACTTTTCACTCATTTCTTAAATGTCCTTATCAAAGTATCGAAAAACTGTTTTGCTTCTTCTTCAGTATCAAATGGAACTGTAACTACATCTTCAACAGAAGTTCCAGATAATTCAATACTCCATTTTTTACCGGTTCCTGCTGTTACGGTTTTATTTCTAACTACAGAAACTGAATAAGAAACGCTTTCCTCATAGCTCACTGTGCACACCTCTCTCTTAATTTTTTCACTCATTATCATTCACCTATATATCTCGTCTTTGGAACACAAAAGCTTTTTAGAAAGCAATTCATACAAATCCAATATGTCCCAATTATATAATCAGGTGTCGGTTCTGAAATCTTTACTGATACTCCAAATTCAACATAACTAATTTTGCAAACATCACAGATATGCTTTTCTTCACTCATTGTTTTCTCCTTCTTGCACGTCTAAATGCGTGCTTACATGTTGTACAAAGACATTGACAATTCATAGGATCTAAACACATGTGATCCTTGGTATGTTTTGTCAATGTTTTATCTCCACTACGTATCTTTCTGAACACTTTAGCTTTCATTTAACTTCTCCCAACTTTCGCCATCAAAACCTTCATCAAGCTAAATGCTTGTTCTGAAGTCAAATTCAATTCTACTGTTCCTTGCGTTACCGTGATAACAGATACTTTGCCATCTGGTTGAATTCCTACACGTTGAATTACATTGATTGCTTCTGATTCGAAATTCTCTAAATCGTCCATCTAAAGCCTCCATACGAGTGTATAGCGTAGCAATAGCGTGAGTTATAGCGCATTTCTAAGCAGCAGGTGTAGGTGAATGGGTAGAATTCGATAGCGTAGGCTCTTTATAGCCCGCACGTGATTCTGACGGTCTATACACTGAAAACGGTCTTTCTATTCTCTGAACACGTATTACCATATCCAACATTGATCCTTTCGGTTCTTCTTCCGTCAATAAATGAAATTCATCTCCTATTTCTGCTAATGCAGCATTCAATGTATTGAAATCTCCCATATACTCATTTCTTGGTAACTCATGCATAATGTAATGACGTATCGAAAACTCAACCATATCGAATTCTGGATTAGTGGGTTTCGTGGGATCGAGACATCTTGCTTTGATTATCTTGCCTACCCCGCGATCTGTTGTTTTTGTTACTACCATTAGCTTACCATACTTTGAGATACATGTATCCAAAATTTCATTGACAAGTCTTGTATCCATCATTTCACTTCTGTTTCTGGCTCCTACAATCACAACTCTCACTGTATTCCTCCTATTGTTCTAATACTACTAAGTCTGTGGCTTGTGGTCCCTTTGATCCCTCTTCGACTGTAAACTCTACACGATCGCCTTCATTTAAGCTCTTATATCCTTTTGTTTGAATGGCTGAGAAATGTACGAATACATCTTTTCCTTTTGTTACTTTCTTGTCGTCTGGGGTAATGAAGCCATACCCCTTGTCTGGGTTAAACCACTTAACTACTCCGGTAAATCTTTCTGACGCCATGTACACCTCATTTCAATTGTACAACCTTACTAATCCTGTTTTTCTTCCTTACTGTTATGATGCGTTCGCCTGATAACTCTGATAAGATGACTTGATTATGAGTAGCAATCCAAATACTCCCGAAACGTTTCTTCAATGTTACTAATGCTCTTGCAAATTGCCTAGCTGATTTACTATCCAATCCAGCGCCTGGTTCATCTAAGATTAAGAGATTACACTTCGGAGCTGTCTCTCTCAATGCAAATGATGCTATTATTCCTGCCAATGCACGTTCACCTTCAGACTGATCTCCTATATTTTCACCTCCCTTTGCATTGATTATTTGTGGAACGAATTCCCCTTCCTCAACGTTGAACCTGACTTGAATTTCCTTATCTGAAAACAAATCAGAATAGTAATCCGATGCTTTATTTAAGACTGGACACAATTGCCTATTTAAGAATGCTGGAATACCATCACGTGAGAATGCTTCAATCACATAGTCATACATCTTCTCTTTACGACGAAGTTTAGTAAAACTATTCTTCAATTCCTTAGCAAGGCGTTTGTATTCCTTCAATTTAGCTTTTGTCTTTCCTAATAAATTATCTGCATTATGTTGATCGTCAAATAACTGACGATACTGTTTCTCCGTTGTCTGGAGAGAAATCTTTAAAATACGTCCTTTACGTTCCTTGTCCGTAATTTCTGTTTCTATCTGAGCTTTATGCCCATCCAAACTCTCAGCTTTGCGTAACCATATCGCACGATCCTGTACAAGTTCATCACGTCTCTTACATAATTCGTTGTACAAATGATTTATCTCTATCCCATGTCGCTTAATCCATTCTCTCGATACTCTCTGAAAACATGTTGGACATTCTTTTTGTCTAGATAGTTCCTTCCAATCCTTAACCTCATCTCGTGCACTAGCACAATCCGATGATACAACTGCTAACTTCCCATTTACATTTTCCAATGCACGAGAAGCAAAATCATATCTTTCCTCGATCGCCTTTGTTTTACGTTCTAGTTTATGAATCACTTTACTATGTGTTTTCTTAAATCTTCTAAAATCCTTTTTGTTCTTTTTAAACTCTTCATAAGCTGCATCTAATTGTGACTTAACCATTGCCTTGAGACTATCCAAATTCTCTTGGCAATCTTCCATCGAGCCCATTGTTCTCTCATACTCATGGGCAATATGATGCAATGACTTCTGATTCCTTTTCTTATCCTTCCTCACCAATTCAAGAGCTTTAGAAAATCTTTCCAGATTTTGAAATCTAGATAAGAGTTCAGTTCGTTGCTTTTTAGTGCCCGAAAGAAATGAATCCGAAATCGAGCGATCAATGTATACCGCATTAGCAAGAGTCTGCCATGTAAATCCCGTACGTTGCTCAATCTGGAGTTGGGTACCATCGAGATCTGTACTCTTCATTCCTGACGATTTGTCTTTACCGTTGACTAACATCTGTAACAATGGCGGACGTCTACCACGAATGATTTTGATTTTGTTCTTGTTGACATCTCTCAACGTTACTTCGGCTTTGGCTTTTCCCTCTATGAAACGATTGGCCCATTTATCATGTGTTTGATCTTTGAATGTTCTACCAAATAGACTAACTGGAATGATCTGCGATAATGACGTTTTTCCAGAACCAATACTACGTCCTGTATCGACATTAATTCCTTCAATCACTATAAGTCCCTTATCACGATAATTTACTTCCACATCTTTGAATGGTAAAAAATTCTTTCCCTTAGCCGAAATGAATTCTATTTCTGATCCTTGTCTGAGACCTCCGGCGAACTGCTCGAGTCTTTCAACCATGTAGGGGATGCAGGTTTTTCTGATTCGTTTATTAGTACAGGTTTGTCTAACGTACTCCCTGATTTTTCTTCTGTCGGAGTCTTCCAAGGAGATGCCCACATCTTTCTGTTTATAGTCCCTAAATTTGGGGACGACGTAAATGATTGCTCCTTTAAAACTTCGTTCAGCTCTCTTTCTAGAAAGGTCGAGTAACTTTCCGTAATCCTCTGAAGCGTCGACCTGAACCTCGATTTTAACACGAGTATTTCTGAAGGACTCAACTTCAGATTTGTGAAAACCAGGCCAGGACGGATTGTACCATCCGGGTATCTTACTTCTAATAGAGGTAAGTCCGGAGTCATCCACCAAAAGGTAGCGCTTTCGTTGATTGGCTTCGCCCCAATCCGTACAATATGGGCTGCCCACATAATATACATTTTCCTCAACCAATTGCGGGAGATGTAAATGACCGCCAATACAGTACTTATACTTACTATGGTAAAGATCTTTGCAAGAGAGAACTGCATCTGATTTTGTCCCTAACTTATTGTACTTTGCATCCTTAACATCACAATGAAAAATCAATACGTCTTTGTCTTTGTCTGGTTTGTATCTAAGAAGTTTTTCTGCGAAATATTTTGTTTTAGCCACTCTCGAAAATGGGAGGAAAAAGATTCTCCTACTCCCATCTCGCAGAAATCCAGGTCTGTCAAACGTAAAAGCACCCGCTCTCCTGAGGATAGGCAACCATGAATCAGCACCGCTGAACTGTCCAACTCTGTCGTGGTTACCCAAGAGATAAAGTACTCGGATAGAATGGCGCTTAGCTCTTTCGATTGCATTCTGCCACCACTTTACTACTCGAATGTCAACTGGATTATAAGCGTTCTTACCATCACCTGTAAAAACAATTGTCTGTACTTTATTATCCCCACAAATATCTAAAGCTTCATTCCATGCTTTCCTACATAGATCAAGGTTATTCCATTCAGCTTGAAAATCCCCTGTTATCAACAAGCTCATCAAATCACCTGTTTAGAATCCAACATATCTATTCTTGCACGAACCATATTAAGCCTCATCCTCCTAGAATAATCATGCATATTAACAATAAGATCTTTATCTAACCAATTAAAAAGTATCCTACGCAAGGCCGCGTCCTGAATTTCCAAGAGATAGTGATTTGTGAAGTTACGATCTAGTCCGTCAGACTTGGTATTGAATTGTACATAAGGACAATAGACAATCAGATCATACATTTGTCTACAATGATCCAACATCTCACTTACTAGTTCGTTTATACTATCATTTTCCAAATTCCTCGGATGCATTGTTAGAACATACATAAGCAAAGTTGGAATGGCTTTATCAATCAAACCAATATCAACATCAGACGTTTGAATGAATTTCTGTTCCGTCAATAACTGATACTCACAACGACCTAAATCATACTTAAGAATCTTACTTGTAGAGTCAAACTTTGGATTGAAAGAAAAAGGCAATTCACAATACTTAAGAATGTCTCCTCTAGTTGATTCCTCCAAAACATAACAATTCTTCATATCATTGAGAAGAGCATTACATAAAGTCGTTTTTCCTGAACCACTTACTCCAACAAGTGCTATAGTCTTCATCTAAACACCCATTTTTCTAAGTTGATCGAATACCAAATGATTGTCAAGAGAACTGATTATCTCAATCGGAATCTTAGTTCCGAGTTCTCTAAACAACAATCTCCACAAGATTGCATCTTGTCCTTTACGAACCCATTCTGCACTAAAGTATCTATGATCTGCTACTGTAAACGGCATCCTAGTTACTGGTAGGAAGAAAATTGATTTGTACGTCTTAACACAATGCTCAAGTACTTGGTGCACCATGTTATCAAGAACATCCGGTTTCATGAATTGCCCAGAAAGATAGATCATGTAGGCAGCCTTAACTATAGCACAGCCATCGACTATGACAGCTGGCGCTTTGAATTTAAACGAATCAATTGGCTCAAGGCTCGCATCTTCTTCTCTTCTCATCTGCAACATACAACGTCCTACATCAAACTTAGCTCTATGCTCATTTGATAATCTATAAAGATCTTTATCAGTCAAATTATCAAATCCCGTAAAGTCATAAATTTCTTGTCTAGAGATCTTATTCAAAATCACAACACGAAAACCAAACTCATCTTGAATAGCTCCAGCCAACGTTGTCTTTCCTGTTGAAGTAACTCCTGCTAATCCTATTAACATAATTAGAGCCCCAATGCTTCGGCTAGTTTGTTTTCGGGAAACTTCTTGTCCAATATCGGACGAACCTTTTCATCATACTCTAGCATAGCATCTACTAGTTTCATCCGAAGTTCTGCAACTGGAGTATGAACAGCCATATCCTTGTTGACAGCCATAATCAATTCCATCATCAAGAGTGAATGAGCTGCTCCCTCAATCGCAGTCTTTACATGATCAAAATGTGCTCGAAATATACTATACGATATCTGTCGTCCGGGACTAAAGTCACAACCACAAGCCATCTTCATACTATTTTCCTTAATGATGAACCAGGTTGTTTAATTCTGTCGGGGTACCATTTCTTAAAGTTAATGAATTTTTCTAGCATGATATCCAAAGACTCCATGTGATTCGGAGTACATCCTTCTGCGATACACATTTTCTTGTATTCCTGTAAAACAGAAACTGCCAACTTATCCCTACCACGAAACAATATCACAGGCTCTTCTTCTGGAATTGGTTCTTTTGTTTCTGTCTTTATGAGCATAAGCCCATGCAATGTATCGGCTATGGAATGTTTTGTATCTATTTCTTTCGAATCGTAAATAGTTATTTTTGACATTAATCTGCGACCCTCACTTTCTTTGGATTTGAATCTCGCCATTCCTTTATTTTACTAAGCTGATCATGGGCTCTGATGATATTCTTTCCTCCATTGATTGAAGAAATCCGAATATACTCAGAAACAGCTTCAAGTGCACTTATATCTTGTGAACGAATTAAGAACACAGGCTCACCATCAAGCATATATTCACATAACTCACCGAGAGTCTGGCAATTGATTATCTTCATACCTTTTCTCTTTTCTGCAAAGCTTTTCGTAAAGCGAATTCGATCATCTGTTTGAGAGTCATGGTCATTATGTAGTCCTCCCCTAGAATGTTTTCTAAATAAGATCTAGCCTCATCGAATTCCCATTCCTTCCAGCGAGCAGATTCTGACATGCTAGCCTTTCTCAAAATACTTTGTTATCTTGTGTAGGACTGCAACAAAGGCTGCTGGCTCATTTCTTATGTCATGCAACTTGATGATATAGTCAGCAATCTTTTGTGTCCTACCATTGATTTCATCTTCGCCTAACAGAATTGCTCTGAAATAGCCCATCAATGCACCTTTTACTTTTCCTATTTCTTCCTGTTCATTAAGTTCCTGTATGAGACTTGTAACTGATGACCAACTCCCCGTATATACTGCACGACATAGTGCATGAGTGTCTACTTCTGTAACAATTCCAAACTCTGCTGCTTCTTCAGCGGTGGCGTCCGTGTCTGCATACTTACCTACAGCTCTAAGGATGTTTCTTCCACCTGTAATCCCTTTACTCATTAACTGATCCACAAGATCAGAAGCATCCTTTTCACTATCACAATACTTCAAACCTTTCTTTACCAACTTGGTTATGTCTTCAAGTCCTAGACTCGGAACCTGGTATGAAGTACACCTTCCGCGGAGTGTACCTAATATCTTTCCAGGTTCCGTAGTACAAATTATCCACTTAGTCGTTCTAGGGCAATCTTCTGTATACTTCAAAAGAAGATTCTGTGACGATGTGGATAATCTATGGGCTTCATCTAGGATATAAACACGTCTACGACTTCCTGGTTTAGGAACGTAATACGCCCCTTCGATGGCACTCTCTATGCCTTCTTTACCAGTATTCTGCGACGCATTTATCTCGACGATGTCGAAGAACTTGAAATTCTTTCGACATCTTGAACACGGTGTCCCAAATACTTCCTCATGTCTGCACTGCATGGACACAGCCATTATTCTTGCTATCGTGGTCTTTCCTACACCTGTAGGACCAGAAAACATCCAGGCATTAGGTGAATGCTTTCTAGCAAAGTGTCCACGAATTTTTGTTACTAGCTTATCTACTCCTACCATGTCCTCAAATTTATGGGGACGCATGGCTGTAGCGATATCACTCACAATGCTTCCACCAATCTTACTATATCACTAACCGTTTTAATATCCCTCAAATTCTTTGGAGGTTCAATTGTTAAAAAAGTTTTCTCTTCAAGTATTGTACAGATTTTCACAACATCTAGGGAATCTAATTTAAGGTAGCTTAAACTAGTAGTCAAATCCAAGTCATATATACCTACATATTCTCTTAGAGTATCGACTACTAGTTTCTCTGCTTCTGTTCTGATCATAGTTTTTGTTGGACACGAATAAAGATTGATTCAAGAGCAAGCTTAGCATTGTTGACTTGTTTCATTACTTCTTTTCTTCTAGCTTCTCTAGAAGGAGTATCAACCGGGAGAGGTTGCTCTTCAACCCAAGCATCAAAATCCTTCTCAAGGGCCGATACTGCTATTGGTCCTTCACGAATAATTCTTGCGACACCATTTGCAATTACCTGAGCAAAGTCTATTTCAATCAACTTAGCAAATTCTGGTTCCTGCCCTTCTTTCTTATGTGTCTTAACATTGACTTCAGCCATTAGATTTTCCCCTTTACTTCATGTGTACTCATGAACTTCCATTTGTTTTCGTAGAAATGAGAATGGTAACCACATTTTTTGTGTTCAACTGAACCACCACCCATTTTGTTTTTTCTATTGATGATCATTCCCTTCACACCAATTTGGTTATCCCCTTTCATCAGTTCTCCGCCCTTTACTCGACTCATCCATACCACAGTAGATGGAAAATACTGAATCCCGTTTCCTCCTGTTACATATTTTGGATTTCCAAACATCTTACCAGGATTGTCTCTCAACTGTGCTATAAGAATTATTAAAGCATTAGTATTCAATGACAAATTCACCCAGCGCTTTGTCATAGTATTTAGAAATACAGCTGGTGAAGATCTTGTACGCATATTCTGTTCTGAGAACCCTGCAAACAATTCTTCCGCTGGACAGAATGAAGTCGTAGAATCTACTACAACTATTCGTTTACCACTAGGATTTCGTCTACGACGCAACTTCATCCATGCCTCAACACGATCGAATAACAATTCCGCCGTCTCGACATCTTCCGGTACAATTCTTTTTGGACCTTTTTCCTTCTTTCCCTTTTTACGGCCGAAGATTCCATACGCTGGACGAAACAATGCAACCTTGGTATAACCTATTGTCTTTCCACGCTTGTCTCTAATTCTATGGCCTGCATCTAGACCTTGTTTGGCGACATGCCGCCTATCAAAACTATTCTCTCCATCTACCCAAGCTACATCAGCGCCATCCTGTTGCCCCAGTCCTGCAATCCATGCTGCAATTGCCGATTTTCCTGAAGATGTTTCTCCAGCAATGAGAATCATCTTTCCATATGCTACACCTAATTCCTTTGAACCTAAGACTAGATTCAAACGTGGTGACTTTGTATCTAGCCAATATTCTCTAGGCTTTACAAACGTTTCATATCCCAAAGCTTTATTAATATATTCTACTTCTTCGCCTGGAGATAGTTGTTGTATCTTTTTCACTTCTTTTTCATTCCTTGCAAAACTTCCAATTTATCCTTATACAAAGTTGGTAGAGAATTTAATTTATAAAGTGCAATCGGTACTATATCGCGAGAATCAATCTTACTAATATCATATGCATCTTCAGCCGATAATCCTACAAGCAAATCACCATCTGAATTCATTGCTACATAGACTTCACTTGGAAACTTCATTTTCTTTGGGTTCGGCATCTTGTCCTCCAGAGATAACTGTTTGATCTTTCTCATCGTGGTTTACTCATTGCAATTGACTGTTTCTGGTTTGGTTCGATATCGTCATACAACAATGGAATCTTTTCCTGGAACTCTTTCAATAAAGGTATCGTAACTTCCTTCATCTGTGGATGTGCTTCTGCACTAGTCCTCATAATAAAGAAATGCCGCCAGTTCCGAAGATTGTACGTAACGATAAGTCTAGAGGCAAGAGCGTTTGGGAATACTGACCGTGCAATCTGCGGAGGATATCCTAGCTTAAGAATTTCTTTATACGATTCCTCAGACTTAGAAATTGTTTCCTTCCAAGCTTGTTCGGCTTGGATTGATCTACCAGGAACTGGTTCTCCCGTAGCAACGTAATCTTCTTGTTCCAACTGAAAAGGGTTTACAAAAGATGGAGGAAGCATCTTTGCATATGGTTTAACGATTTGCATGTTCTCTCGCTTTATCCAAAAGTAATTGCATCTTATTAAATCCGATATCACTCAGAATGATATGAAAATCAAAAATCTCGTTGATCCTTCTTTCTGTAGCTAGTCCACTGGTTGGTCTAACCTTTTCTATGATCTCACCCCCTGAAACCAAAGTCTCGAAATCCTTTGCAGTTAAAGCTAAGTGTACATTCCTAATCATTTCGGCGCCCTCTCTGGATGTTTCAGAAGTTTTATTCGCCTATCGAGATACCACTTTGCTTTTTCTAAGTCTTGAAGGACTTCATCCTGATCTTTCTTGCCACAACGTGCAATATACTTAACTGATGACCAAAGCAATGCATCCTTTTCCAATCCCCATGCATTCAAACATTTCCAGACTTCATACGTTACATTACCACCATAATGAGCTGGATGCTGAACCATTTCTCTACGATCTTTATGTCTTTTCTCTGACATCTATTCCCTCTCATCATATTGAAGTTCAACAGCAATTGGTCTACGTTTTACTTCAAACATTCTCAACAAGCCACGAACTGCCCCCTGCATATCACTGTGTGATTCAGGATATGCCAAATCCGGTCTCCATTCCTTATGCCCAGCCAATAATGTTTCAATAATATCTGATTCTAACTGATCCATCGGTGGCTTCAATCTACTCTTCGACATTGCTGCTCCTAATCTAACTTTCCTGCAATAACAGTAGCTTGCATTGCGCTCAAGATTAATTGCAATTCATTCTCACTTGCTTGGATGTACACAATTCCTACCGTTGAAAGTTTAGGTATCGGGTCCCCAATATGCCACAACTTCCAATCTTCTTTTCTCTGAGCATATATATCATCCACAAGATACAACATCATTCCTCCAAAAATGGGCCACCCGATATTCTAGATGGCCCTATCCAAGTTGAGGAAAAATCAAAAAGCTTATTTGGACTTCTTCGCCTTCTTGGTACGACGGCGACGACGTTTCTTTGGCTTCTCTTCCTCGTCGCTCGAGTCCTCAGATTTCTTTTTGCGCTTCTTCCTCTTCTTGGGTTTATCTTCCTCTTCACTTGCGTCGGAAGATTCTTCCTCAGAAGCATCACTTGACTCCTCTTCTGAAGCATCGCTTGAGTCTTTGTCACTTGAATCAGAATCATCTTCTTCAGAAGCGTCACTTGAGTCTTTGTCTGACGAATCAGAACTCGAATCAGAACTCGAATCAGAACTCGAATCAGATGAATCTTCGTCGCTAGAATCAGAAGATTCCTTTTTGGATTTCTTCTTTTTCTTCTTTTTTACATCGCTCGAGTCGGAGGCATCACTTGCTTCAGAGGCGTCGGAGGCATCACTTGCTTCAGAGGCGTCGGAAGCTTCTTCCTCAGAAGGATCACTTGCATCAGATGGTTCAGCTGCTTTACGCTTTTTCTTCTTTCCTTTGGCTGCTGCCATATCGTCGTCATTCTCCTTCGTTAGGCCATAATAGGCTTGCTTTTGAATGTCTTCGTCGTACTTAACAATATCCAGATCTGCAAATGGTCGAAGACGTTTCATTATCGATCTGGAAACTGGGGATGGTTCATCATCTCGTTCAAGATCATGCCACTCTGTCTTGAGTAATTCTCCTACACGCCTGATTGAGAAGTTATAACCTTTTTTCTCGTCACAGTAGCGCTTCTTCTTGTTGGAGATGATACTCATCAACTTGTAGCCCAAACCCTTACCTGCTTTACCGAAACTATTCTCACACAATAGAGGACCAATCCACTCATCCTCTTCTTTGTCTAGAACAGCAATTTGGACTGCAAGTTGTTCCCTTGGAGACAAGACTGCTGCTTCCTTCGTTCTCTTTTGTTTAATCAGCTTTCCGGCTTTGTCATGTATCCAACATTCTCCTCTTCGTACATGTTCACCTGGTTCTAGACCGCAACGACAAAAACGTTTCTTTGGTCCAATCTTGTCGTGAATCAAATATGTCAGATACAACGGAGGCGAATTCCGTTCCTTATCCCCTGGGGTAGGCAATATACGAAATGTTGTCCTACCCTGAGGAAATCTAAAGCGACCCTTACTATCCTTTTCTTGGATCGCTTTAGCGGCACGTTTCTGCGCCTCTTCTATATCATCGTGCCTACTGTGATGGTGCTTTGCCATTCTATCTCCTCACTGAATCTGAAGCTCACCTTCTTCGATGTTACCTAGTCTCTTGAGAAATGCCTCCTTTTGGTTAAAGTATTCCTTTACACAAACATAAAAGACCGAAACAAGAACTGCGCCTTCAAGGAACAACACAAACACAATTACAATTGTACTCAATAATAAAGTCCATATATTACTCATCATCGTCCTCCAACTCCTCAAATGTTTTTCTGACTTGCTCAGCTCTCTTACGCAATCGCCCAGATTCTTCTGCATTCTTGACGTTACGCAATTCACTGTTCATTTCAGATGCTTTCAATCTTGCAAGAATTGCCAGGACCATGATTCTTTCTTTGTATGCTTCTGTTAACTGTTTTCCAAACTCTTCATATACACCAAACTCATCACACTTCTTCTGGAGAGATTGTATTTCGTCATCCATTGAGAGTTGTGTCTTAATGGCTGTTTCCGTAAGATTGTCTCCACGTCGACGAATCCTAATAGATTTCTTTCCTGTCATTCGAGACAACTTACGTTTGTATGATGCCGACCTCAACGCTGTCTGTGCTCTAAACCTACCACTCTCCAGATAAAGAGATGCTTGCTGTAATCCTGCATGTTCGAGATCATCAATATCAAAAAAGAGTTTCCTAACCAATCTTTTTACATCGACCGGCCTTTCCAGCATCTCAACAAGTTCTCTATCTACTTTGCTCATAATATTGTGCTCATAAATATTATACAGGTTTCACTGAACGAATTCACGTAGTTCTCTTTTGTATTGACGATCGAGTTTGTAGTTCTCCAAGCACCACTCATTCATAAAGTCCCACTCATTCGGGATCTTATCACTACCAATACCTTCAACCATTACCCCAAACCTTAATCCAGCTTTTGGTTTTGCTTGGAGTTTTACCTTCCAATCTATATCGAATTCTTCCTCGGCAATACGAACCGGTTCCTTAACCATTAATTTATTACCTTGTTTTATTCCCTCAAACAAATACTTAAGCTTAATCCTGAAATACAATGCATCATGAATTTCTAATTGAGGATCCTTCAGACGATTATATTCTTCTGGATTCCGATGCAACATTGCAATTGAGAATAACAACATCTGAGCAGCCGCACCTTGAATCTTGGTATTCAATGCTTGATTACCCCAATATGCTCCTTCGTAATCCTCACCCATTTCCTTTTGTTCATCAACATTGATATGACGCCTGAATCCAAAAAGATTCTCAACGAACCCATTCTGTTCAAGAAAATCTTTAGACTCATCATACAAATCCTTTACCCCTGGAAACTCTGCAAAGTATTTTGCATGGTATTCATCAACTTCTTTTCGTGTTGTCTTGACGCCTTGGGCAATTAAGAACTTGAAAAGACCTTCTCCTTGCAATCCATACACAAGTCCGAATTGCATATTCTTGATAAGTTTTCTTCTACGTTCATCCTTGGCAATGACTTCTCTTGGCCATCCCGTTAACGCATGCCCCACTTCCACATGTGGGTCTGTGCCTAAGGAAAACATCCTAATCAAACCTTTATCCCTAGATTCTTGGCACAAGACTCTCAATTCCATCTGAGAAAAATCAAAGCCCAAAAATACATAATAGTTCTCAAAAATACTCCATGTTGCCTTGGTGAATCCACCATGATATCTATATTCCTTTTGTTTAGTGTTCTTGTTTCTCCCGATGTACTCAATCTCTACATGACGCATCCAATATGCATACAACTTCCTCCACTGCAACTCTGCAATCAACAAACACTTGATTAAAGGATCACCATGAATGTTCTGAAAATTGATTACGCTATCATTGGTTTTATCTTTGGTTTTTCCTGAACTCAGTCTACCTGATCCTGTTCCTGTTTGTTTCCAATTCGTACGAAGGTGACCGTCATTCAGTTCTGCACATTTGTAATAACCATCAACATAAGTTGACATCATCTTGGTCGCTGCACTATATTCTGGAACTATATTAACCTTAGGATACCTGATTGCTAAACGTTTTAGAGTATTTGCTCTGGTGTTTGGTTTATCTGGTTTTCCTTTCTTACCCTGCTCTGGAGTAAACTTACACTTCATCTTGGTATAAATCAACCAGAGAAGATGACTACGAGAATTGGGCTTGAACTTTAGTTTCCTTATCTTACCAGTTTTTGCATGTGGAACGTAAGCATACTTACCTGCAAGTTTCCTAATCTTACGTTCTAGTACCTTGACTCTCTTTGGAACTAGATCAACGAGTTTAGCATGCCAATCATAATCAAAGAGTGGTCTACAAGCAGGATCCCTTTCCATTCTATAAAGAATGAATCCAGAATCAATATACAACTGCATGAGATTCTGATTCACATCCCCACTCTTAATTGTATCCCTCTCAATGAGTTTTTCAAGATGACAATCTGAGCCATTATAAACTACCATTTTCTTCCACGGTAGTCTAGCCAGATTCAATCCTCCCTTTTTGTGAGCTTCATCTACCTTCTGACCCAACGTAAGTTTCTTCTTCTTCGCAATCGTTTCACCAAACTTTTTGGTGAAAGCTTCCGGACCAACAATGTCTTTATAGTCCTGAAAGTCTGGATAGGAGCGTTGCGATACTGCATCAAGACCGTATTTTTTGGCGTCAGGGTCATGAAAGAATGACGCCAGTAACGTGTCGTAATCATAGCCATTCACCTGCACGTTCAATAAACGTTTTGCGGAATCAACGTCACTCACCCCATAGTGAAATGCTTTTTTGATATCAGAACGTTTAAGAAGTTTTTTGACTAGAATACGATTCAACATCCTACACTCATTACTTACATGCTTATGTGGATGTTCTAATATAAAAGTATAATTGACTCCTGCTTTGGCTGTGAATCCACAACACAATGCTGTACTCTTTCCATTATCGTCTGGCTTTCCATCCTTATCAAGTTTTCCTTCCTCCATGTCTGCAATCAGACGATAACCTCTTTTTGCATACTTAACAAGCTTGTTGTAGGCATATCTAGCCATTTTCCTAGTAGTAATGCCAATATTCTGTTGGCTCTTGACAAACTCAAACTTATCAAATTTCTTACTTTTGTACAAAGCCTTTGCACGTTTTATATCTTCACGGAATCTTACGAGGGAGGAAGATGGAGTTCTTTCCACACCTGCTCTGTAACCTTGTCGTATGAAATAAGCTGGATGATCTAAATATACTACCCATCCATTCAGAATATCTGAAAAGAATATTCGCTTCTCTTTGTTGAATTCACCTTTTAGAAGGACTGAGGCTGCTACCTGTCCAAAGACTAGATGTAACTTTGCCTTGGATTTTTCCAATGCTTGTTCGTTGTAGATTGAGCAGCACTTCACCTCTTCCTTCGAAGGCGCTCTCATCCTCAACGGAGGCCATGTATAATTCTGACGATCTGCTGGCATACATCGCACTACGTTTTGTATGTCGCACATGTCTCGTTTGATTCCTACACGTCTTAACTCTGCCCATAAAAAATCCCCTGATGGTCCAACTAATTCTTTCTCTGCTTTGTTTTCCTGTGGTCCTGGAGATTGTGCCCAAATGAAGATATCTTTTCCACGTACTTTTCCAAATACTTTCTTCAATCCTTTGACTTCATTTAACGGACAAAAATTACACCCCCGTTTTTCTCGTTTCTTGGGTCCCATATGTTCATTATGATGGCCCGTAATAGCAATAGCGTGAGTTATAGCGTGTTCTTTAGCAGGTTTGATGGTAATGAGTGGTTTAAATGGCATTTGAGTTCTCTTAGTATTATACAGATTCTTCTTGTTGTTTATCCCACTCATCTAACGTCATTACTCCCCAACGTTTATCAATTTCTTCTTTTGAAAGAAGTCTATACATTACTTCTGGAGAACCATACTCTTTATATCCTTCTTCTGGAATCGCAATACAGTAGACTTCTCCCCCTGGATTAATCTTTTTGAGATTGCAAATCGTAAGAGCATGTGTAATACCCCGAGCTTTTACAATAACTGCTCCTTTAAATCCATTATCTGCAAACGAAAGCCACCAAAATCTTTCAGGTTCTTTCGATTCTTCTTCAAACATTTCTAGAACACGTTCTGCAAACTCAAATTCTGCTTGTTGCGTTAACTCACGAAGCTCATCTAAAATCTTATTCATACAGATTCCTCTTGTCTGGAAGTTATCGAAAGCCAAAAGTGTCCAGCTTGTACGTACGATATTCCTCTTTTCTCATCGTAACGTACAATGACTCCTAATTTCTTGGTTTTCTTTGCCAAGAAATCAAACACTGGTTCAAGTATGTCCAACGGCCACTCCATCTTAAAGTCTTTCTTTATGACTTCTGATATTCCTATTTTCTCAATAAATCCTACACCAGGGATATTTGTCCAAGCAAGAATAGACTTATCTCCCTTTTTACCTTTGATCTTTACTACCCAATCCTTACGTCTTACAGATTGAAGATAATATCCGATACGAGTCATCAAACGAGAGAATCTTCTGCTCGATGCCACAAACGTTACTGGCATTGTTTCTGATCGAGTAGAGTACTCATCAATTTTATTTTTGGGGAATTCTTGAAAGGCTTCTTCTGATATCGGTTGCCAAATCCAACCATTCTTAAAACTGAGGACGATGAAATTTCCTCTCCAGCTTATTCTTTTCAAACCATCTGTATTCAGAAGATTGATCAAAAACAACGGAAACGGAATCTCTCCCGATATCTTTCCCTCATCCAGTTTACCTTGTCCTAGATAAAAGACTTTCTCTGACGCTGCTAAAGCACGTACTGCTAATCCATGTTTTCCTTTTGAAACGTAAACACAATTCAAATGTGGAACCACGCTATCTGTTACTGCACAATTCTTTCCACACAATAACAATTCTCTCAAATCGTCATCTGCTGGAAAAGTAGTAGCTTCATACTTCTTCAGTCTACGAAGATCACCATAACCCTTAACTTTGGATTGAGAGTCAAACTTTGACTTTCGTGAACCGTGTCTTATGACTAATTGCTTTCCTTTATGTTCAAACTGGAATAGATTCTTGTTCTTAATTTCACGCGCAGCATATACGAATGGTAGAAAGACTCTGCGATCTATGAAAAAGTCTTTATGTACTGGCCATTCCCCTTTTCCTTTTATTACTATTTCTCCAGAAATGTAAGATGCAACAGAAAAACGAACTTCACTTCCCTTACCTCTTACCCAAAAGAATTCTGAGGATGGTATTCCAAGTTTTTCTGGCACCATATCTAAGATCTGCAAACCAGCCAATAAATCTTCTCTTTTAATCTCCCACATTCATTTTCCTCGTACCAAGTTTTATTATTAACTATATGTCCAATATTATTGGGAGTACTTTTTCAATATCTCTCCATATTTCTACGGCCATATCTGCCTCGATGCTTGCTTAATACCATCCAAAAATTCCTGTTTCGTTGAAATACTGGTTTTAAATAATCCTCGTAATGCAGTTGTCTTAGTATAAGCAGGTTTAGCCTCAATTCCTCGAACCATCATACACAAATGCCACGCTTCTATAACTATACCACAACCTCGTGGTTTTAGAATACGATCAAATGTATCTACAATTTCATATGTTAATTTTTCTTGTACTTGTGGCCTATGTGCATAGGACTGAATCAATCGTGGTATCTTTGATAATCCAACTATTTTACTATTTGGAAGATAACCAAAATATACCTTTCCCATAAAAGGTAAATTATGGTGGGCACAATTACTGACAAAAGCAACATCGTTCACATAGACTATTTCATCATACTTTGATTCTGTGAATGTTGCTGAAAGATGTTCTTCTGGATTTTCCCAACAACCTTTAAACATCTCAAACATTGAAACTGCAATTCTACTTGGAGTAAGTTCGATATGCTCTTTAGAAATCGAGTTCTTGATTCTAGGATGATTGTAAAAAGTTTGAAATGCCTTTACTAAATATTCCTTCGTTAGGACACGAAGTGTGATATCATCACCTTCTTCTACACTAAGAGGCTCTTCCATCTCGCTCTTGTTCCTTTCACAAGTTCTTTAAGTTCAAGCACATGTTTCGCATAGATGGCTGCATTAAAGCAATATCTCTCGATTAGATTTGTTCGTAGCTTCCCAAAGTCGAATCCGTATTCTTCGATTGTCCTCTCGAATTCCTTTCTCATATATTTCGGCAATCGATTGTACGAAGTGTCTGATGACCTGCTGCTTAGAGCATGATCTGAAACGTGGATCATGCTTAATGTATTTCTTTTTAAATTTGGGAATATCAACTTTCCATACGCAGAGCACTTCGCCCATGTAGCCGAGTCTACAGAGTACCATGGATACTGAAACATTAAAGACAAATGCGTTATAGCGAATCCATGCAATCTGACTCCATGCTTTGCTGCTAGGTTGAAGATAATATCGAAATACGTTCTTTTCTTGTCCCATGATCTCCTGTCGTTAATACCACCTGTACCTAGCCCTATCAACTTAGCACCATCATCACAATATCGTTTAAAATACTCCAACGATCCCCTTTCTCCATGAAAGACTGGAATGGTCTCACAATCATTATACAAAAAAAGTCTCCACACCTTGTAACAAATATCTGCATTATGAGTATAATCGAAATTGACTGCAAAGTCCCATTTCTTTCCATCCTTCTTGATAAATGCAATGTAGGCTTTAATAGTTTGATCACGAAGTTTGCCTACGTCCGTCATCTTCTGTTTCTTCTTACTGCTGATCTTTCCTGTTTCTGACTTCACGAAATTATGAAAAGAATGAGCACCAGAATCCATCAATATTCCATCACCTTTTTCTACAGCCCTATCGTAAACTTCCTCCATCCTACCTGTATTATAAAACCCTCCCTCACCTACATATGGAAAACTGAAACATCGATACCGTGCTCCTGATTTCTTTCGCCAGTAATCTACAACCTGGTTAAGAGACATTTTCTTACCATTGGGACCTTCTTTTACCTGAGAAAAGAAGCCACTTAAATAAATTACCGGTGTATCGTGTCTGAATTTCATATGTTTGAATACAACTGTTGTGCTTTCTTGATTGCGGCTATGTCTTCAATACAACGTTCCTTTGAGTAATGAGAAAAATCTTTCATTTCCAATGCTGTAGGTAAAACTGTCATGTACTTCGTAACGAAGTCCTGACACCCTATCATCGGTGGTACAGCGTAGTCTTGAGATATGTCAATATTATTATACATGAACGAAAGAAACTTTCGTAAGCACGCTTGGCAACGCCCACACTGAGTATTTCCCTTTCCATCTACCTCGAAACAAGTCACTGTCTTATAACGAATGATGTCAATATCACAACCTTGCTGCATGAAATACTTTAACCACTGACCTTTTGTCTTTCGATGCATTGTCTTAACAATTACAGTCTTACCAGTTGTAAACTTATACCATTCCTTAAAATTTTCGATAAATTCTCTTGACTTATCCCCTTTGAGTGAATAATATCCTTCACCGCTAGTCACAGCAAAATGTATTGTTCCAAAATCACTCACTAATTCTGCTGCAATCGTCAAGAACAAAAGATTACGCCCTGGGATAATGTGTTTCCACATTTTACTTGTAAAACCATATTCGCTAAGATCAACATATACATGTGGAATCCCAATCGACACTAATGCACCACGTTCCTTGCGAGTATATGGTTGACCTAAATCAACGTACAACCCTGTAGGACCGCCTTCTTTGAACCAAGCAATCGTACTATCCGCACCACCTGAAGTAAGACAAATATCCTTAGACAAATTAACAGAATCTCTATCAATTCTATCAATTGAAAATTTATGACCTTTTGGGCGTTCCGGGCAATCCAACATTATCTTTACAATACTATTCAGATTATGGGGATGAAGACTAGACGTAACGATTTCCTTAGTATGAATTCCCGAAATGATACGAAGTACTTCACGAGTAACTGCAGATGCTTCAAATGCAAATGACATAGATTCCTTTCAAGATGAAGTGACAGCCATGGCTCAAATAGAACGGGGAGATTCATGGCTGCCACTCTCCAAGATGGGATGCTTGGAACTCATGAGCACCCAACCCGATGGAGCTTATTTTTTGTCTTTGCTTTTGTGCAGCTTGACGTTGGTAACACGATAACGACCGTTGGAATCATCAAAGGTCCAGGTCCAGCCTCGACGTTGTTCTTTTGTGAATCTACCTAACGCCCAAGCTGCTTTGACTCCCAACTTCTTGCAGGCCTTTTCATAATCCTTTTCCTTCATCCCACCTTTTTCCATCAGCTTCTGAAACAACTGAGCTGCACCAGAATTAGGTTGGAAAGGAATCTTCCATTTGTTCCATTGCTTACCGCGAGGACCTCGTTTACCTTTTGACTTCTTTTCTTTCTTTCCCTTTTTAGACTTCTTTGATTTCTTCTCTTTCTTATCGTTTCGATCGTGATGCTTCTTTTTGGATTTCTTTTCTTTCTTATCCTTCTTGTGCTTTTTGGACTTCTTCTTTTTGTCGGATGCGTCTGAAGCTTCCGAGGCATCTGATGCACTAGCGTCAGAGGCTTCTTCTACTTCAAGATCGTCTACATCCGAGCCGTCCTTATGCGCCATCTTCATTCTCCTTTGTGCATGTATTCCTTTAAGTGTGTTACAAATCCTCTACAAATCTTCCTGTCTGGACATTCTTCACTACAGGCTAAGGTGTGCGGATCATATAATAACTCCTTTCCGAAACATGAACTTTTGTTCTTAAACATCTTTCTATAACAAGAAAGACAAATACCTGTTGAAGGAAAGTATTTTCCTTCCTCAACATCCTCTAATGTAAATCTTTCTGGACACGAAACGCAGGTGAAAAGATACATTACGAAAAATCTCCACCTGCTCCGCCGCCTCCTGTAGTTCCTCCATCAAATCCATCAAATGGCGTTTGATCCGGTGTCGTATCTGGTGTCGGTGTGGGATCAGGTGGTGAATCAATTACTGACGATGCAATTTCTTCTGCTACCACAGCTGCTACTACATTTCCGATGGTTATATCGGAATCATCAACAAGTGTTCCATGTTTGGGGATCGCTTCTTTCATGTTCGCTAAAGTTGCTTCTGGATTTCCTTCCCATCTTGCAACCTCAGTACAAACTACATGCTGTGATGTTTCTATTCGGTGTGCGTAGCGATGGACTGTACGACGACGATCCATGTGCATAATTCTAACTAATCTTTTTCTTCGCTCTACTCCATTCCATGTCATACATCCTCCTAGCTAAGATGTTTTGACAAAGCTTTGCCCATTTCCGTCATGAAGATACGGCCCGCTGGGACTTTGATTACTTGACCTCGCATCTTGAGTTGTCTGTCTTTCCTAATTGTTCTATCAAAGATCGCAGACAACTTATCGTCACACTTCACGATGCGTTTGTCTTTTGAACTCTGTAGATCATGTTTTTTGATATACTTCCAGATTGCTTGAACGACTTTTCCGCGGCCCATTTTCTTTTCTTTTACGACCGCTTGAAGTTCCTTCGAGCACTTCATCTCTTTCATTATCCCTGAACCTTTTGGCATGTATTCTCCTTAAAATAAAGCTGCGGGGAATGAGCGCTTACGGTATTCATTCGGCTTCCCCAATTGCGGCTAGGAGGAGTCGAACCTCAGCTAATAGAAGTAACCGTAAACTTCGCCACCGCAGCCTTCTAGTTAGTTCACTCTATTTTTACGACCTTTAAACTTAAGTGGGCGCTCAACTTCATCTTCGTCGTCTTCCGAGTCAGAGGCATCACTTGCGTCGTCAATATTAACTCCGATGTTGAGAACAGGTATCAAACCATTCAATACCTTATTCTCAAATTCCGGTTCATTCCAGACTTCAACGTAATAACGCTCTGTATTTGTGAACGCTATCAAGAATGGGTCGGGATCTGAGGCTCTCTCATTCAATTCCTCAACTGCAAATTGAACATTCGGAATCACTTCCTTGATCTGAAGTGCTTTGTTTAACACAAATTCAGGAACAGGTTTATCATACGCAGAAAGAGTATGAACGTCCCAACCAAAACTCCATCTTCCACCAACCTTTTTCCGTTGCTCTTTCAACTTTTGTTCCTTGTACTCTTCTACACTTTCTGGAGAATATGGTCTGATATCTAGTTTACGGAGAGCGCGAGCCAATGGTCTCTTGGCATGCACAATGTTGTTCAAGACTTTATAGCCCAGAACATCCAAAGATTCCTTTGCCAAGATTTTCACTTCCTTATCGAAATCATACAAATGAACCTTCTCGCGGACCAGTTCTTTTACTCCACCTTCTGACTTGGTTCCTCTTGCCATATTGTCTCCTTTACGTGAACAAACGTGTGGGTTTAAATGTTGGCGTAGGATTGTTCAGATCATAGGGAATCCAAATTAGTTGTCTGGATAAAGTATCCAAACATTTTGGACTCCTAATAATATGAATACAATCATCACACTCAACATGGTATCGAAAACACAACTCACGAAATTCATGTGAAAGTTCTCTAAAGCGATTTCCGCTCTTTGGAGCCTTTACGTCGACGTTACCACTCGACTTCAGAAACCACGCAACGATAGCTCTCTTAAGCTTGGGGGAGGCTTGATGGTAAACTCTAACAATCGACGGGAGTACGAAACATTCTGCTGATACATCTTGTAGAATGGATTCTTCCGAGAATACAAGATGGGGAGTAATACTCTCCACAGAACCTCCGCCTTCCTCTTTCATTCGTTCTTGCTCACCCTGAATGGAAAGTACATCAATGTCTCTATACTTCTTTACTGTCTCAAGTTTTACTTTACCGGTTCTCTTGTTCAAGATCTCCACCTTGACTTCAAATGGAACAACTCCACGTTGCTCGTTCCGATACCATTCAAGATACGTCCTAACATAATGGTTATGCAGACTGTGATATAACCCAGTAATAAAATCCGCTTTCTGTTCATCGTAGCGTCTAATCGAAAACTTCAAGGCTTTCAACATTCCTTCCTCGATTATATCTTCGACTGATACGTACGATTTTACTTGCATGGGAAGCATCCTCCAAGTGCGCCATGCTAGCTTAGTAACTAACCTTTTATAGTTAGCTTGTAACATTGTTAAGTGAGCTACCTTTGCCTTCATTGGTACATCGGCAAATGGTATATCCTTGTATTGTTTTAATTGGTGGACGGTTACCAATTGTGTATTTGGCATTCACCCAATGCCTCCTTTTTCTAGCTACCCACATTTCTGGGATAGGGGTATTATAAATCCTGAAAGGAGTTTGTCAATTATTTTATGGCCCAAAATTCATCTAATTTGCTCGAAACTACGGACAGTTCATACTGATTTAACAGAAATCCAATTTTACGGTATGATTCAGGGTTGATAAGAGATTCTCTACGTCTGAACTTGCGCATGGATGTTAAGCTTTCAAAAAGCCTTTCCGATTTGTATCTAACATCGTCTGATAATAAGTCTGAGTCGGGATCTGTAACTAGTTGACATAGTTTGTAGTTTCCATAAACTGCACTCCACATACGAGCTAGTCCATGCGGTTGAAAGTATCTTCCATATTTTACTTGCATCTCTTCTGGTATATGGGTGTAATCAGATTTGCTAGGATCAAGCCCATCACCCAACATTTTTAGTGCTGTCTTAGGTCCAACTTTCCAAAGATGTGGAATATTGTCAGATGCGTCTCCGGTAAACGCTCTGTACTTCGTCCAGTCTCGGACCTTGACTTGATACTCTTCTTCAATATGATGTCTTTTCTTCCACTGTAGCTTTCCGTCTTTCAACTTCATCAATATCTTTATCTGTGGCCATATCAATAGCTGGTAGAAATCTCGATCGCCACTATGAATAATTACTTTAATCTCATTGTCCAAAGAAATGGCTCTCTTAGCAAGCATCGCCAACAGATCATCCCCTTCCAACCCTTGTATTTGATAGTTACGAAAACCCGATCCTTCAAGGATGAGTCTAAGAATAGGCATCTGCAACAATGCTCTTGATCGTTGGTCTGTTGGAAACTTATCACGTTTCTTTTCCTCATTTCCCTTTATACGATTTGCTTTGTAACCAATCTTCTTTGGTTTCTTTCGTTTGGTTGGAGTATTATACACACCCAAAAACGAAAGTGAACTCGCTACTAGACTACCAACTGGATTATCCAAGTCTGGTTCTTCTGATTCTTCGATATCCGTTGGGATGTTCATTTTAAGAGAAGTATTCATCATCTTATGACGCCAGGTTTCCCCCTCCCCATCCCAAACCCAAACAAAAGATGCTTCCGGAAGACGTTTTGACAACGCAACCAAAGAATGCAAACATCCATGCAATGCTCCTGTAGGAAATCCATCCTCATCTGCAAGAGACATATTGGCGAAATGATGTCTATACAAAGCATTCTTTGCATCAATCAATACAATTGTATTTGTCACGTTGAACTTCCTCCAACTTTTTTATGATGTCTGGATGAATGTACTTCATACACACATGCGTACTAGGAGTATGCATTGCTGCTATTCCTAATACTGATGAGTACGAGGCGATTATTACTTTCTCTCCTCGCTCACACGCTAAACATATATTGTCAGGATATGGTGGCTTTTTCATTGGTTATCACAAATACATTATCTGGCAGTACCTTCAACAACGGTCTTATGTCCTCATATTTCAATTTTCCGTTACCGCAACCTGGTCTTGGAAGGATGAATCTTCTCTCTGGATATTTCTTTGCCAATACCATCAGTTGAACGACTGATTGCTTTATTAACTTCTTATCTGCCTTTTCGTACCATGCATGTTTTACTGGAAATGACATGATCAAGTTTGGATCATAGAGAAGTGTAGAAACTACATTTCCTCTGCACTTGATAGATTTTCCTAAGAGTTTTGGAAGTTCCGGAAATCTTTCCATTGCTTGAAAAGCAACTCCGGCACCCATGACTCCTGTTCTATCTTTCTTTACATAACCATTAGTTGGAATCAGAATAACGAATTTCTTACGTTCTAGATACTTCCACAGGTCTCCGTAAGTTTCTCGCATAGTCTTCTCCAATACCAGAAGTAATGTGATTTGACAAATGCTTTATTTCATCTGCCCAAGGTTCTTCAGATAACATTCTAGCCACTAGAAGAAGAATACGAACCACTGTCCTCTCTTTCCAAGTCATAACTATCCTTTCCAAACACGGTGAATTTCTACTTCATGTTGCTGTGCTTCTTCCATTGTTTTGAATCCAAGTCCTGGGATTGTTGTAAACCTTCCAGGATGATCTTCTACTTCTACAGCCATCATCTTGTTGAAAGGTTCCTTACCACAAATGTGGCACCATACAGCATATCCTTTTGGTAACTTAAACTGTGGTTCATTCATACTCAGCATCCTTTCCACAGTAAATACAATACGATTGCCAACCATAAGGTACTGTAAAACTATGCAAACCAAGTAAACAAACAATCTTTTGATACCATTTTGGAATGACTTTAATCTTAGTAATGTTAGTCATCAAAAGCTCTCCACGCTTTTAATTTCAACTTTGTATCTTCCGTAAAGACTGGTGCATGTGCTAATCTTTTCGTTATAACACCTGGTGGTAATTCAGATGGTTCCTTATCTTTTGCACCTTCATGATAAAATCCTTTGGGAAGGACCGCTCGCATGACTTTATCTTTGGGAAGGACTTTGAATATGGAAAGATATCCATCAATGCCTGCGGAGTCCGGGTCTAACCATACATATATGGTTTTGTACGGAGCGAGAAGTTCTAACTGATGAGACTGGAGAGTATGACCGAGCAGACCGTTTGTATCTATTCCCAATTTTCTGGCTGGACTTTCTGAAAATAATGTATCGAAGATTCCTTCAAACAAGCAAACAGCTTTTGCTGGACGTTTTTGGACATTATAGAGAGTCTTATCACCGACTGAATTTCTGTACTTCGGTTCCTGCTCTCCTGTCATGTCTCTGCCTACTATACCTTTCAACTTGTCCTTAACATAGACTGGAAATACTATTCGATGGTGAAAGTCTCCTATTAAGGTGTAACCAATTTTGTTCTTTTCCATTTGATGATCTGTTATACCTCTACTCATAAGATAGCGATAAGCTATCTTTCCCCAATGACCTTCCCTATCCACGATCTTGGTAAATCCCTCTGGGAGTTCGATATGATGATGTTTCTTTTTCTTACGTCTTCTGCTTTCTTGTTGAGCCTCAATACCACCAGTGTCGAGGGCTTCTTGAAGCTTACTAAACGTAAAGTCCCCTCCCCCAGACCATTCACAATTGAAGCAGTGAGCTCTACCTGTAACTGTATTAACTCCCAATCTAAATCTTTCATCTGGAGACTCTCCTCTTTCAGTACAAAATGGACAACAGAGAAATATTTCGTTTTCCTCTGAAGCGTGTTCATGGAATTCAATTTCTGCAGTTTCCAATGCCTCAATCAAATCCATTTTTCCTCTTCCTTAAGAACCCCTTTACTCCATAAAAAACACATTGCGGCCAAGTACTCAAGCAATAAATAAATAACAATATTTCAATCGTTATTCTAGTAAATCCTGTTTTCCATTTAACATCATCATAATCATAACCTCCGATAGTAGCCAACCAAAACAAAACACCAATCAAAAAGTATAAACCAAGGCTATCAACGATGATGGTGTTTACTCTCGTGATGTTCATGCTTTTTCACTTTCTTAAACTTATATGGTCTTTTCTTTTCCATCTCTTCCGCAAAATCCTGTAAAACTTTCGTCATTGCTTTGGTTGCCTGGAGACGTTCCTTAAGATATTTTGGATTGAATTTTTTCTTAACACGTTTCAGTTCTCTATAACGAGATTCACACATCAACGCAATCACAAATCTAGCAACAGAATTTGCAAGGTCAAATGAATTGGCTTTCGTTCCATATGTTTTTAAGCGTTTCTTTTCTTTACTAAATTTTAGGGCTAATAAAGCTCTTATCTCTTCAAACTTTCTCATTCATTCCTCTTTGAAAATGGGCGTATCGATCTTTTGATACGCCCTGTCCACCAACTATTTCTTCACCAAATAAACATCGTACATTCTTTTCTCGTTTAACTCATCATCCGGAAGCTGTTTCTCATGTGGCTTGGGATTTACTTGTGCATAAAACCGAAACTGATTCCCGTACTTGTCCACTTTCAGTTTCAAATCCGGGCTGTAGACCACACTAAGTGAGTGAATCCCAAATTCGTCGAGCGAGTGCAATTCGTTCTTTCGTGCTGAGCATACTTGGCCGGGGTGTTTGGTACAATGTTTATCAATCCACAGTTTAAGCTTCGGCCAAATCTTATCCCGGGCATCGATTACCAGATCACCATTACCGCCCTGCTCTTTCTGGTCGAACCACATGAGAGCTACAAATCCGTTACCGGGATTAGGCTTCGGCCACTTCTGCGGCAAGTAATCTCCGTCGGAGTGTGGGGTAAAATCTCCAAACAGTTCCGCCCCACTATCCACCTTGTTATCGTTGTCGCGGTCATAGACTAGCCATGCATTACCAGAATCTGCTCTTGGCCAGGAGAAGCATCCTGGATTACCATCGTTTTGCAGATCGAACAGAACGCAATTTGTGTTCGGATCGGTGAGATGAAATCCATGCCCAGTAACATCAATCAAGATAGGGCTACAGGTTCCAGTGCCTCCGGTCTGCACACGTAGCAGACGAGCCTTAATTCCCAATAGTCTTGGTTCCCGGCCATGCCATATTTTTACTTTGCCCCCTCCGCCTCCGCCGCTTTGAGTAGGAGGGCAGGAGGGAGGGGGTGGGGCAGCTGTATAGGTCTGCCCAGAACAGGAAACCTTGTAATACTGCTTATCTGCATAAATCGCGTCGGGTGGAAAACTTGCGGTAAAGCCCGCACCATTACCAGAACCGCTCACGCCAATATTGACTGCACAGCTAAATAAACAACTTCTAAAAGCAGCAGCAGTCTCTGTATCAACTGTTACTCCCCCTCCAGAATTTGCAGAGCCAGAACCCTGAACCGTCTGTACATTTCCATAGTGCGTATAGAGTGGATTGGTTCGAGTCCCCGACTCGCTGGTAGACCCACCTGAGTTGGCATTGGCTAAAACGGTACACCCTCCGGTTCCGGAATAGGAACAAGTCCCTCCATAGGAGGAGTACCAAAGGTGATCTCCGGTAGCATGGCCGAGAGTACCAGAAGGACCGGTGTAAGGGAATGGACCGAAGGTTTGATTGAACTGTGAACAACTCTGAGCAAATACTTGTATCGAAATTACAACAAAAGTAACTGCCAATATCATCATCCAAACACATCGTGATAGTTTCATACTATACTCCTACATTCTGATTGACGAAATAGGCCCCATGAAATCATCGCATTTGCTCCTAATATATTATACAGATTCAGTTGTCCAATTTATCCTTATTTGCTTCGTATATTAAGGCATATTTAGCTGTTTCATCTCTATCGTAAAATATGGACCTGGCATAGTCTCCAACGATTGGCCATCCGAATCTCGATTTATCATAGCGATGTACTGCTACAAATATATAGCGCGCATCATTACTACTCTCCGACGGACCATCTCCAATCCCTATGCATAAAGCACATCGTTTAATTTTGGAAATATCCATCGCTGCATCGTCCCCTGTAACTACCATTTTACGTACACCAGATTTTCCTCTCTTCGTCTGAGCCATAACCCACATATAAATATCGCGTCGCGCCGCAAATGACTTTAAGGCTTTATAGATGTCCTGCATTTCACGACGCTCTCCACCTTCTCCTTTATGATGTTCTGGTGGAATGACTCCTTCATCGTAATCAATAACTATACAATCCGCTGCGAAGCCTTGATTTCTAAAATTCTCCCAAACTTCCTCCATACGTTCAACTGTCATTCCGCCGTCTGTACCATCTACAATCTTTATTCTTCCTTTAAGTTCCTCCAATTTTCTTTTCAATCGTCTAACAACTCTCGATTCTCGTTTGTCTAAACTCTTTATCTTTACGCCAGTAAAACTAGCATCGTATCTATCCTCAACCATCTCAACATTGTCTTCAAGGGTAAAATGTAAAACATTGTATGACTGTAAAGCATACGCTTGTCCGAGATGAACAGCAAAGGTAGACTTTCCTGCTTTGTATTTAGCAAGTCCAATTCCCAATTCCCCCCTGGGAAATGTCCGACATTCCTTATCGAATGCATCAATGAATATGTAAGGGAATTTTCTGTCTTTGTTTTTACGACGACGTTTAACACGTTGATCAATGTCTTTTTCATAATCAACGACTTTGAGAGTTCTATCGTGGAAGTTAACTGCTTTCCTACATATTTTCATGAACTCGTTATCAGTGAGTTCACCCTTTTCCTGAAGCTCTATCATCTCTTTTACTGCAGCTGACTTTGCTTTACGTTGTTTATATTCAAATACTTTTTTCTCGACTGCTTCGACTGCAACTAATCCATTTGCATGTTTGATTTTATCTACAAGACTAAAGAGACGATCCTTTTGTTTGTGCCCTACTCTTTTCTTATTCTTCGAAACGAAGTCCATCATCTCCGTTCGAAGTAATCCTCCTATTGGCTCATGGTAATCTTTCCAATACTGATAAGCTTTTTCTGCAATCCACTGTGCTTCAATTAAACCTTCATCTTTTCTAGGGATAAAATCTTTTGCCGAAAGTAACTCTGCTGTTCTCTTTAGAAAGTTCCTATCTCGGCACACGAACATCAACAGTTTTTCTTGAAACTCGGCGTCGTGAAAATAACTCACGTTTAGAGGCTCCTCTTAAGGCGTGTCTTGCTACCTTGCGTATCGTGTATTCACCTGTATTCAGATCAAGTTGTCTAGCTTTGTCATCATGATACCTTTTTATCATGGGATGCTTCTCGGCTGTCACTGGTAAGACCTTGCCTAAATATTTCTGGCACCACTCCTGAATCATTGTGCGATTCTTCCTCAACCTTTCGGGGTTGTGGGCTAGTTTGCTCATCCTGGCTGTGAATATTACTACTGGTACTCCCCGATCCACCCAATTCCTTACTCTCCGCAACATCTTTGGGACTGGAGGACCTATTCTGTCCGGATCGTAGGGATGCATCTCTTGTGCTAGTGTCCCGTCCATATCCACGGCCTCTACGTTTGCCTTTTGATTGTACAGGTTCTTTAGTAACGTTTTTGTCTTTTGCATTTTGCTCCCAACGTGTACCGACTTTAACTTGTGGATTAGCTGGAACAGACCACATAGGTGGAGTTCCTAAAGTCACTGAACTAACTCCTGCTCTAATAAACTTTCTCTTATCCGTTACCTTTATAATATTATGACCAACATACGAAGGAACAATCTCTATCTTTAATCTAGGACCAAGGGCAGACTCGATCCGCATAATCTGTAAATCACCTTCATACTCCCCCCACCAGCAATCTCCCTTTGTATGTCCATAAAATACTTGTTGCATTTTCTTTAGACTTTTCTCATCAAGAAAGGGATAGAGTGGGTCCCAGAATGGATTACCAACTCCAAACACTCGAGCTGTACCTCCGACTGTTGCTGTCATTCCGTCTTTATTATACTGCCCACCCGATCTTGCGCACAAACATGTTCTCCACGAGCCTAATATCAAACCTTTTACATCTCCACATTCTGGACAAAATATTAATTTCACTTTATCCCTCTTCTCAACATATCCGCTACTTCTGGTTGCATTTCGAGCATCGTACGTTTTAGTTCCAATGCAGCTTTTAAAACCTTTTTCAAAAGTTCAGGTTTCCTACTATAGATGTACTGACGATAGAGAGTCGGGTCTATGTATGGAGCGATAGTCTCACCCTTCTCTAATGTTTCTAACCATTCCTCGATTGGAAACATAGTAATTATCTTTGCTTGGTTACAAAGTATATCAAATCCGTCAATTAACGTTCTGATTGCTTCCTGATCGTTCATATTCTTCTCCTAATATTTTCTTTACCAATGGAATGAAACTATGTTCAGTGACGATATCCATAAAATGATCCAAAATACTATCTCCTATTGGACAGGTGTCTGGACCATCCGAAGCACATAGTGCACACATCTGGGAATGGTACTCAAATCCAGCGCAACATAACAGCATCCCAAAATAATCATCTGTTTCAACTTTATACATCATATAGTTTCCTTTGGAACTGCATTTCGACGAATCCAATCCTTCACTGCTTCATAAGCAGCGACAACTTCCTTTTGATGTTCAAAAGGAATATGGCGATATGCTTGCATAAGATTGTAGAATTCTTCGCACTCTGGCCAATCGTTCATATCGTTCATATTATCCTTGTCATGCCATGATTTGGACGAAAAATACGCTCCGGTCTATGCATAGATTCCTGGTGAATCTTATCAAACTTTTCCGGATCAAATTCAATTCTATCAGTTTCCAACATTTCAACCAATCGTTCCTGAAACCAGGGGAGATCTGGAGTGTAAACAATTGCGACTTCTCCATTTGGAGAACGAATTAATTCTCCTGCTTTCATATCCACTAAATTTCCTGGTTCCAATACTATTATATGTTTAGCGTCTGTAGTCTTGAAGTAGATCATACTGTCTCCTCTCTCCTATCTCTAGAAGTATGCCACCACTTCCTGTGTACTATATCACTAACCTGAGTCTGACTAATCCCATAACGTTTAGCAAGTTCTTTTTGAATGTAATATCCCATAGTATATAACCGTCGCATTGAAGCTACTTGTCTTTCGGTTAGTTTTACACTTAATCCACGATGTACATTCTTTTGCCTGGTAACAGGTTCCATATGCGATGAACGTATACAAGATCGAATCCTACATAAATGATCAAGTTCCTTTCCCTTTGGGACTTTTCCAACTTTCTTTTCATACATCCAAACATGTGCTTGCTTTTGTTTTCTATACCTCTTGCCTTTCACTTTAACATATACTATTCCATAACCTGATGTTCCAATGTGTAATTGCCAAATCCAACATCTAGTCTTATATCCCATATCGCATACTTTGTATCTACGTTTTTTAAAATGAACAGAATTAGGATTATGACCCTTGGCATATAACTTCCCTTTCTTAAGGACTTTCTTTTGACAATTCTTTCTGTTACATTGACAATACATACCTATACTGTCCAGTCCGTGAAAGGATTTCCACGATATGGACGTTTCTTCATCTCAGTGTCTATCTTCTCACGCATCTTAGATTCCGCTTCGATTACCTTCTGGTAAGCACGGGCCCATTTCTTTGGGTCTTTGTAATCCACCATATGCTTTAATCCATTTTTTCTTGTAAACTCATCTCTCTCTTGTAGAGCAAAGATTGTAAAAATTCTCTCACGTTCCATGCTTATCCAAAGTCGTTTGTTGATCTCTCTCGGAAGTTTTTTCCTAATCTGATCTTGAAGAATCTCTTCTGATTTCTTTCCTACCAAAGTAGATACTTTTACATTAAGTCCCCTGGTCTTCATCTTACGACTACGACGTTTCACAAACTGTTCCCAAAATGGAAGCAACGTTTCTAGAATGAATCTCAAATCCACTCTGTATCGCTGCACCCATACTTTCAGAGTCAATAAACGATACCTATCATTTTCGTTAAGAAATAAAGTCACATCATCCTTACGAATCTTTTTTAGAGTGTCTTCGACTTGATTCATAAACTTAGTCGAGATCCTGGATAATGAATCCAATTCTTGCTCGGCAATATCTTTACGATGTGTATAAGCAAATTTCATTTACTCCCCTTCCTTAGCTGAGGATGCGGCTGCCACGTCGAGCTGAGTGAGAGCCGTCCGCGCCACACGTTCAACCCAGCCTGCGTCAATGGCTGAACTTGAGGAATTTTGATTTCGTCCAGCGCTTGACTCAATCTTTTGTAACGCTTCCTTGAGTCTCTGGATGGTCGAGTCGCGCTCCTTCAATAATTTTGCGTATCTCGCAGGATATTCTTGCAGCCGTTCAATCTCCCGTTGCTGCTCGGCTACCTGTTTCTGCAATTCCAACACACGATTCGCTAGCCATTCTTCATCTACGGCTACCTGCTTCTCTAGGTCGGGATTGGAGTTCATGGTTTGTCCTCGGTCGGCGGCTCGGGCCGTACAAAGTGAGTAACCTTTCGCCCTGTCGTTTCAATCGGGATACAGTCTTTGGCTTGCACCCAGACCGCGCCCTCGTTCAAATCAAGCCGATAAGCGGACTCCCATACCCCGGAGTGCTCCATCTGGTTGCTGGCAGTGCTATATTCTGGCCACGAGAGCCACACGATAACTCTCCCAAACTCAGCTTGGTACTGCGTGATTGGCTGCCAATTCATTTTTGAATCTCCTAGGTCGGGATTGGAGTGGAGGGAGGCGGCATAGGCTGTCAAAGTTTCTGCTATCACCCGCGTGGCCTTCGCGCGTTTGGTCTCTTGCGCGCTCGGTAGTGTTGACTCTGGGTGAGCAGGGCCGACTATCTTCTCAGCGGCATCTCGCGCGAATTGCTCCACACTCTGCACGGGTGCAGGGGACGGGCCAGCCCATGTATTCACAGTTGTTCCGTGTGACGATGCGGTCGCTGGCGGAGGAGTGTGCGGCCCGTGACTGGAATCTCCATGCACATATTCTAATCCGCACGTTGGGCATGTCTTAGGCTTAGTCATTTTTTCCTCAATAAGGCAGCTACAATTCCTGCAAGCGTTGATCCTCCAACGCAAGTAGTAACAATTTTCACGCCATCTGATGCTTTTACATATCCAAAAACAAATCCAAGAGTTACGATGATTGCAATCAATGCTGCTGAAATTGCTAAAAACAATATACCAATAGCTATGATGTCTATTGATTCTATTTTGTAATCTTTAGTCGTACTTTCACTAGGAATACCTGCTGCTACGTCTCCTGATATACTATGTGTAAAACTAGCTGAGGCTGGTGCTGCCATCGGTTTACCTGTTAATGCACTTGGTTCGTTAAGGGGTGCCATCATTGCCTCCTTTTTTATCTTGCCTCTATCTTGTCTTTTCATCTTTCCCTTTATGACATTTATGACATACACATGAACAATGTAAAGTAAAACACCAATCACATTTACCTTTCTTACAATTAGCACTAACTTTATTGACAGGGTAATCAAAATTTCGTTTATAGGCGACACCTTTACTTGCCCTCTTTACATTCATATAGTCCTCTTCGTCCTCTTCATACACCGTTTTAGAGTCGCAGACAATTCATTTATTCTAGAGATTGCATCCTCTATCTTATTGACCGAAAGTAATAAAACGATTTCGTTTAGTCTGTTGTTCATATGATGAACGAATTCTGGTTCCAACTTAAATACTAACAAGGAACCTTCCATATCTTTGTTACCCCTCCTTCATTCCCAGAAATTAATTCACAAGTTGGACTACTTGGACTACTTGGACTCGAATTAAACGCCAATGAATAAACACGATACTCATAACGAAACTCATTCGTCTGTTTTCCTGTCTCCAGATTCCAGAGTCGAATGATATTATTAAATCCTGAAGCCAAGACTTTGCCCCCTGGAGCAAATGAAAGTACATAAACATCCTTTGCTTGTAGTCTTGTCGTTATCTTTCCTTTGTTAAGATTCCATATATCAATTGATATACCTGTTCCGATTGCTAGATACTTAGAGTCGGGAGAAAAACTCATGTTCGTTACTTGACTTACCTGACTTACCCGACTTTTTAAATTTAAATCCTGATAAGTAGTACCGTTAAGATTCCATATCCTTATCGTTTTACTATCATATACCATAGCCAACAAACTTTCGTCTGGAGATAAGCTTAATGACTGTAGATGTAGAGTTGATTGTGGCATTGGCTTTCCTATAAAAACCTTCAAAATATGTCTAGCATGTTTATTATACAGGAAGACGCAATTTTCTGAATCTTCCACTGCAATGTAGGTTCTAGACGTTGTACACACTTGATTTCCTTTGCGTTCAGTAATCATGTCCAGTTGCCCATTTTGTTGGAGTCCCCAAAGTCTTATACCAGAATTCCAACCTGATGAAGTCAAGTAATCATTACCATTAAATGCAAGACAAACTATTTTGTCTGTGGTTAGTAACGTAGCTTGTGTAGTCTTCAAGGCTGGTGCCTTCAAGACTGGTACCGATGAATGTACAGGAATTCTGGGAATGGGTTCTATTTTTGCTACCAATTCTGGGTGACTCAATTCTGTTGGCTTATCTTTAGTCCTAGGCTTTTCAGGTCTTACTATAAGTACCTCAAACTTGTTCTTGACTTTTTTCTTTGGTACCTGAACTAAACTATCAACTGGTGGTGCAACATATATCCAGTCCATCTTATCTAACTTATCTTTCTTATCTTTCTTATCTTTGTCTATTTTCTCCAATGTAACCTTTACTGCCTTTACTGTAAGTAAGTGTAGACGGTGTAACTTACGTACATGATTACTGGTAAGAATAGCCAAGGCCATGATCTCAGCGACTATGGCTACCATCAATACTTGTCTGATTTTGATTCTAAACTTTATCATATGATCATATGTATATGCACATATGGGAGAATATATTATACATAATCATTATCTAATATATTCTCCATTATCATTATTCACATACTTTTATACTCTACTAACGTAGAGTATAAAAGAAGAAAAATCTGACCATGTACTATGCTGCCTTTACCTGTTTTATTTCCTTTGCTCTGTCCAGAGGGACTTGAAAAAACTGGAAGCCGCATTCTGAACAAGATCTTAACATCAATTCGATGTCTGCCTTATATTCAACTATTACTAGGTCAGAGCCACATTTTCTACATTCTACATCTTTTCTATATGGTTCGAGTTCAAGTACATTAGCCATGTAAACTCCTTTTCAGTTTAGATAGTTCCTTTTCTCCCAATTTAAATATCGTTCTGGTTGAATGGTTAGATTGTGTTTGTACTATAGGGATTCCTACTTTTTTAAGAGCTCTTTTTCTTTTCTTTGCTGCTTCAGAAAACCAATTCCTCTTTTCACTCTTTTTGCTGTACTTACGAACCGCATCAAAGCGATCTGTATCGCTAATATCAAAATAAAGTAGACCAAACTTATCAGCATGTTTTCTTATCCCTCTACCAAATACTTGAACAGCATCATTCTGGGAACCAAGTCCCGCAGCGTTGATTACTACATCAAGACGTTTTATGTCTACTCCTTTTTTGAAAACCTTGTTAGCTAATATAACGCGAAATTTCCCTTGCTCAAATTTCTCTGTGTCACGAGCACGATCTTTAGTCCTAAGTTTTTCGCCTTTAAACTGGCCCGCTGCAATTTTGTGTTTAATTCTTTCCTGATCAAGTCTTCTTGAAAGTCGTTCGAGGTGCTTAATACGATCGACGAGTACGATAACATATTTTCCTTTCTTATGTGCTCTTTTTACAAGCCTTCCGACTAGATGATTTCTCTCTTCGTTTGTTACTATTCTATCCACGTATGCTTCTGACCGGTCTGTGGCACCCGTTTCACGAATTGAATTGTCGTACTCAACGAAGACTGCTACTCCTCTACTTAAGACCTGGTCTTCCATTCCTTTCAACAAAGGATAGGAATACAATACTGGTCCTGTTAAGGACCATGCCTTGAGTCTCGTCGGTTTCTGGGTCAACTTCAGAGTTGCGGTTAGACCAAAGACTATATATGGTTTTGCTGCCTGCATAATCTTAAAATTTGACTTGTTCATTTGTTCATGGATTTCGTCTATGAATACTACCTGTATACTTTTAAACCAAGCCATGAACTTGTAGTCTTTGGTATGCTTAGCTAGAGTTTGTCTGGTAGCGACTGTGACTCTTTCGAGATGAAACTTACTTTCACCCACCTTACCGATTTTCTCTCCCAAATGTTTTCCAATATCTTTCTTGGCTTGTTCCAAGAGATTAAGCTGGTCCACAACAAAAAGAATATCGCAATCAACACGTGAAGCAAACATTGCAGCAATTCTTGTCTTTCCGGAGCCGGTTGCATTTAAAATTAATCCTCCCATTCCTCTATTACATGCTCCTAACATTACATCAACACAATCATTCTGGAAAGAATACTTACCTTCAGACTTAAGCCAGTACTTTGACTTACGTTTTACTGGAGTAGAAGATTCATTGTGAATCCTGAATCTCTTATGAAGAGCTTTTTCTATGTCTCGGTAGGTTGCCCAGAACAGGCCAGTAGGAAGTCTATCGTGCTTCAGGAACTTGATCTTACCGTCCCATCTATACTTTACTTTCCATTTACCATGTTTCTTCTCGAAGTACTGAAATTTCTTCTTGATGAAAAACCAATTTTGGACTTCATGTTGCCAGAATGGAATCAGTTTATCATAGTTATAGGGCTGACCTAATGTGGTCACCCTGTTTCCTACGAAAACATCTACATTTTTGCCCACGTATTATTGTACAGGTTCTGTTAGCCAAATGCAACGTACTATTACAACTAAAATGAATCAAATTCACCTGTTTTACCTATTTACGTACTAATTGTAATTCTAGGCTGTCTATGTACTGCTGGAGCTGCTACTGGAAATACATTTGATTCCTGTTCTAACAAAAATCCTGGATTGATCCAAGGAAGACGAACTTGATATTCTGTATCCTGTTCCCATGTATTTAACTGATAGACTTGAACTATAGCTATCGAAGTCTCGACCGCAATCTGAGTGACTCTGATAGTCGAGTCAGTTGGAGCTATCGAAGTCTCTACCGCAATCTGAGTTACACGTACATTTCCTGCGCCCGTAGGAGGAAGATTACCACCTACCAAAGCAGACGGTTGGGCCTGACTTACCCTAGGGTCATTTACATGTACTGGACTATTGGCATCGTTGTTATTAGCGTACTGTGCCATTACCGATTACCAATTACTCATCTAAGACTATGTACATATCTGCAACGCCATTCGTAGCCAAATTAAAGACTACTATACTACTACTCACAGGAATTACCAATGGTGCAGTATCTGACCATGTCCAAATGACTCCGACTCCTATCGTAGCTGAAAGACTTATCCTACGTAAATAATTTGGACCTGTGGGATTAGTAGGGGCTGTTCCCCAAGCCAATGCAGACTGTACTTGAGCAGCGACTGTTACGTCAGCGAAATCATTGGGGAGCAAATCTACTGGTGTGGTTGGAGTCACACCAATGGCTGCTGGACGACCTAATCCAAACGTACTCGCCGTAGCTGCAGCCATAAAGATTCCTAGTTCAACTACACGAGCCCGAATATTTGCACTCGTACGAATTTCCCAACATGCACCAGCGGCTGTAGCCGTTGTACGAACTCCTAATGAAAATCTATTTGACATGCTACACCTCAGCTAATAAACTTATATCCAAATTCCGTGGCGTTTCTTCCTGCAACTGTAAAGGCTGCACTGGTGTTAGGATCTAACGCAAACAAAGACTGATGATTACTGTAACCTGCCGCTGGATTGATTCCCGGACTTAATACAGATGAACCACTATGTAAAACAAAATGATCCATTACGTGGATCATACCATCATCTACTCTATCAATGGTATTGACTGCTACTATTGCTATTGTTCCTGTAGTTTCTGAAAGATTGACAAATCCATAACTATCAATTTGATTCACTGTACTAGAAAATACATATGTAATATCCGCATCTTCATTTGCTTCGTTTACTTGGGAGAAATTATTACCTGTGTTTGTTCCACCACGACTCCAAGTAGTATTTGATCCTACTACGTTTGCTAACTCTGTATCTATAAGATGCTCACCAAAGAAATTTGAAGGATCATTACCAGAACCTGCAGTATTGTTAAAGAAATGATAACTATCAAAATACTGTGTCTGGTCCCCTGTGAAGTTTCCTGCAAAACCAACCTTATTAAACGAAGCATTCCCCGTTGCTTGGGTATTTAAATTAGTCTGAGTCAGATAAGCTGATCCATTTATCTGTACAGAAGCTTCACCTACTGTAGTACTTATCGTTACTTTTACTTCTATCCAATAAACTCTATTTGGTGCTAATGCCGCTCCCGCTGCTCCAATTGATGTACCATTCCTAGTAAAGAATAACTGACCTAAATTATTCATACGAAGATCACATTGTGTCGTAGCTGCATCAAAGAAAGAACAAAATCCTCCTGTATTACCACTTGGCCTAGTTCCTGTATACAAATGAAAACATTGAAATCCTGTCGTATCATTTGCTACTAAAGATTTAGTTCCAGAACAAGCTCCACCAATGGCTTTTCCTTTTCCGTATACTCCCGTAACAAGACTTCCTGCAAACGTATCCCATTTCAATATACCATTAGCTGCGGTTAAATAATCAAACCCATCTATAAATTCCATTGCCATACTATGTTCCTATCATCGTTCTAAATGCTCTCAGAATAATTCCTAGGTCTGAAGCACTAGCATCAACGACTGCGGTTAGGTCTACTGTAAGAACATCCTTTGTAACTGGAGACATGGATGTTGGACTTGCCGAGAATGTAGCTTCTGTTATCCCTGGTGCAAACGTTACGGTTCCAAACTGAACTCCATTCTTTAGGACTGGAATCGTTACAGTTCCTGCTGGTCCTGTCAAGAGATGTGCTCTACTACCATACATATTGAGTAAAAATAGCAAACTACATACAATTGGAAGATGTACAATCTTCCCTCCAGCTGTCAGAGTTCCTTGCCAAGTACATCCTATATCATATGGTTGTTGGAGAATAGCCATCATAGCCGTAGCAGGTATATTACCTCCCTGCATGACGGTTCCTGATGTGCTTGCTACTGATACTGTACCAAGATGGTATCTTCCTGCGGACGTGGCTAAATCGCTCGGATTTGTCGTTACTCCATAGGTTATTAATGCACCATTTGCGTCTCTGTACGGATCGTCAACGAAAACTGAAAACGTTCCGTATATACTAGGAGCACTTACATTTCCTCCAAGATACAAATTGGTTTTGTCTGGCCAAATAATCTTAAAGGGTGCAATCGTAATTACTGTTCCTGATGAACTAATGATTGAACCTGTAACATTTGTTCCTGTTAACGAGACTGCATAGAAGTCATCCGGTGGAGCTATTGGAAAAGCATATCCTGACTGTCCGGATGGAGTCACACCTAATATCGTTGGCTGCTGGGGTGCAAATGATGCATACAACTGTCTATCAATGGCTGGATTGTACATCGTTGCGGTAGATGAACCGTCATTGAAAATCGGACTCGTGGGCGAAGTCACAACAGGAATATCTATTACATTCCCATGGATTACATTGTTGAAAATTGACGTAGTCTGTAAGACTGTTCCTGTTGCTTTGGCTAAACCATTGACAACTCCTTGAACTGTGTTGTTAACAATTAATGCATCTGCCAGATTTCCTATTTGAATTCCACTCTGTTTACAGTTAATAATCATGTTGCCATCAATGACTACACCATAGTCTAAGACTCCTGATGCAACACACGTTACTACAAACGATCCTGAAACTGATCCGCTCACGAAGGTATTGTTACTTACTCTCAACCCAGAATACTTCGGAGCGATTATCTTGTCATCAAATCCATAATTGAATCTGGAGACTAATGTTCCTTCAATGGAGTAAATCGAATTCTGATCCACTAACGTTCCCACAGAACCATAGTCTGCCAAAAAGCTCATAGTCGGGACAGATGAAAAGGAACCGTCAATGGAACATCCTACTGCATGGGCATTTATGCACTTATCAAATACTATTAAAAAGCCTCCCTGGGTTGCGACTGGGAAAGTCTGAAGATGTTCGATTGAAACGTCATTACAACCCAGACAATAGATTCCGTAATTATTCTGCTGTTGAATTGCAACGTCTTGAATCTTACATCCACTAACCCCTTGAAATTTTACTGCTCCTACACTATGACTCAAAGCAGAGAAATTACAATTGAATATTCCTTGTCCTTCTATAGAGACATCAACGTCTCCTGTTCCTAGGATTGAATAGGCTGAATAGTTTTCAAGTATCACCCAAGGATTCGATAGGAAACTTCCATTTGATCCTAATTTCAACTGTCCGTCTAATCTTAACGTTACTCCTCCACCAATGGTTAAGCAGACTGCTGTCGGACCATATCCACTAGCCGTTGGAGTTCCATCTAGGAACTGAGGCGTTACTAAACACACCATACTAGATGGAATACATACTATGCTTTCTGATGGAGCTGGAAATGGGCCTTGCGAATTCGCCTGTGCTTGATTCAAAGCATTCTGAATCGCAACAGTGTCATCCGTGACTCCGTCTCCTACTGCTCCGAATGTCCTTACATCAATGCATTCAACATAGATATTGGTATTTCCTGTTCCTCCACCACCTGCACTAGATCCTTGATGGAATACTGTTAATGGTATGCCATCTCCCGTGACATCAAATGGTGTAACTGTAATTAACCTGTTGCTTGCAAAATCCAACGGTGTCATCTGGAACTGTTTCAACAGCTGAGTGTTATACGGATGGTCTACTGTAAATCTATTTAAGACCTGTCCAGTTGTTGGATCACTTAATAATACACGATACCCTGTTGGACGTCCTGTGGCTACACTCCATGTTACTGACTGTGTTGACGGATCAATGAACACACCTGTAAGACTCGGGACTTGGAATGACGGAATAGTCGTGGGGAAAGAATAATCCCATGTTAGATTGAAGAATCTTGCCATCAATCCTCCGACTCTTCCGTTCGGAGACAATAACTGTAAAATTCCTAACTGTTGAGCTATGTCTGCATTGGTAAAATTTACTACCAAGTCTGATGGAGCAAATACTGGTCTCTGGATAATAATTCCAGATGATGCTGCAAGATTAAATGGAGTTGGCATAGGAGAAACAACCCCATTCAAATACTGGGGTATGACTCCAATCAAATCTACCACTGCTTCCCATGATCCTGGTACTATGGCAGCAAAGTTCGTCAAAACAGAACTCACGAACTGGAAAGAAGTAGAAGACGGAACCGCTGTAATTGTCTGTACTCCACAGAATACTGCTCCAGTATTTGGTAGTCTAGGATATCCAGATTGCGGGAAGGTTTGCCAACCTACACCAATAATTACTTGTTGTCCTAGTGAAAATCCATGTGCTCCGTTTGTATAGATTGTACAAATTCCAGTATTGCCTCCAGAGATGGAACCACTAGCCGCTATACTAAACGTTGGCGGACGGTAGTATAACTGTTCTGTTCCTACTGGATTGCTTAATCCATACTGAATAGCTTGTCCGACTGTGTCGGGATATGGTTTACGATAATCAAACCATCCCAATCCCCATGGTGATCCTGATACAGCTGGTGTCAACGATGCAGGTAGAATGTTAAAACCATTCACAGTGAACTGTAAGTCTTGCTCATTATACCACTGAGAATAATTTATCTCAAAGACATAACTTCCCGCTGACGGGAATGTGACTACAAAATTATCTACTCTACTTCCTGAACGATTGATCCCTCCTTGTGCTGTCAATCCTAGAATCGTTGTTGTACCTTGTGAAATGTTATCAAAGGTACCCGTCATGGTTGCTCCACCACCTATGCCCCAGAAGAATCCATCGTCATGAGCAACTCTGACTGAATAACTACCAGCAACTGGAACAACAAACGTACCTGTGATAGCCATGTCCCAACCTTGAGTCATACCACTCCATAACACTGTCTGACCAAGATTGTTTCCATTACTATCTAAGATAGTATTTGTCATCGGCTGTGCTGCAACGTTCGGAACGTTAAACAACAATGATCTTGGAATTGCTCTTACTCCAGTATCATAACCTGCTCCTGCATATCCAACTCCCAATGGATGGGGATGATAATACGTTCCGTTTGATCCATGAACTGCATTGAAGAAAAATGCATATAATCCAAGGAATCCAATTTGAGAGTTCGATACTGGTACTGGTCCTTGACTTCCTGTAGCAGTGAGAATATTTGATACTACCTGCACATTCCCAAATGATGAGTCTGTCGGGCATGAGCTAAATATAATGTCTCCCAACTGAAACTGTTCTGGGAATGGGAACGGAAATTGATTCGAGGGTGGATCATAGATTGCCGTTACATTATTATTATTCTTTACCGGTAATCCTCCGGCTGCCGGATCAGTGGGTACAAGAATGGAATTTCTTGCAAACTGATAAATATTATCTTGTGGGACATTCGGGAACTGAACAAAGAATACACCAGACAAAGCCTGTGCCTTTACTTCAATTCCATAAATATCTCGTACATCACCTGCAAAGTCAAAAACTGCTGTATTACTATTTGCCTGGACTAAAGTCGGAGCACTCGGTATCAACGGATAGACTACACGTAGTGCTTTGGAGAATCGTGAAAATACGCTACCATTTCTTGTTCTCAAGTACCAAGTCTGATCTCTTACTGTTCTGGGTAAAGTAAAGACTTGTGTCGAGAAAGATCCTATCAAACCTTGGTTTGCTATTCCCCATCCCCCATCAACGTTTCTTACCTCGCAACCTGTAACTGGTGGAGCTCCAAGATCTACAGTAATATAATTCCCTGTTAGAGAATTCACTACTTGTGTTACCTGTGCTCTATCTAACGTAGGTAAATGTGCATTCAATACAAATGGTAACGTAACAGGGTTGGGGGCTGCAACAGTTTGTTTCGGGACTAGTAGCGTCTGTTCTCTCTCAAGAAAAGATGGAAGTAAATTTTCCAAATATAAGTCTGGACCGTAATCTACTGAAGCATTGATTATCTCATCCCTAAGTTCTACGACTTGCATCCTGACTGTATTGGCAAAGAAATTCTGACCTGTAATTGCTCTTACAGGAGAATTAATCCACAGGAATCTACCAGTCGTTGGAAACTGATACAATGACGGAGACATTAGATTCTCCGCAAAGTACGGTTTCATTACTAAAGTGTACGTTCCTTGGAACTGGGGATATTCCCTATCACGAATAGCTGCGGCTGCGGCTGCTTCACACTCATCCGATGTCCTAGGTAATGGGGATAGATTCTGCATAATCGCAGATCTTACTCCACTATCACCTGTAATCGAAGATTCAGCTGCAATCGCAATAGGGTCTATAACTCTAGCTACTGACTGCCCGGCTGCCCAACTTTGAAACCTAATACGTGCCCCTACTGACGGAATATCGTCAGTATAGAATGATAAGGCAAAAGCCTCCCCTTGTTGCGAGACTTGTGCTGTCTGATTTATCATTCCGAAGCCCAATTGGTACGTAATCGGAGGCGTCAACTGAGCTGGTAACCAAGGAAGTTTTCCCCCACTAGCTCCTGTCAATGACTGTACTGATAAAAATCCTTGAGGCGGTAGACTAATGTCTGTATAGTTAATCGAAATATTCAGATTGATTGCATTCAGTAAACAATACAAAGCGAATGGTGGAAGATTGGTATTGTTGACTGAATACTTGGTTACCACTGGTGGAGGAGCTGCTGGAAACAATCCGAACAAAGGATTCTGTTGCTGGATTACAAAATCCCCTAGATTAACGTCTGTGACTACAAACGTAAGTGTTCCTGCGGCTGCCAGATTCTGGTTGCCATAAGTCGCACTTTGGGTCAAATTGGTATAAGGTCTAGTATAGCGAGTTCTAGCTGTTGCTCCTACCCAAGTCTGTAATACATACTGATGATTGATCTGAGATACAACTTTTGGGCCAACGTTCTGACCTAAGTAGACTGGTTGAATCACTACTCCAGCTGCACCTGACGCTGTAACTAAAACTGCATTGGAAGGAGCTGTTAACGTACCACTGTCTGCTGTGGGTCCATATGCAGCTAGATATATGGTAGTTCCTTGCAGAACTAATGTCGTAACTCCAGCTGAAAAAGTGATTGACTTAATCGCTAATGTGACTCCATTCAGGAACGAAGCTCCAACAAACGAGGCTCCGACTACAACATTCCCTTGCTGTACTCCTGATATCTGTCCATTGATCGTAACTACAACCAAATTACTATTGGCATTTATCTGGACAGACGTAGAAGTAAATGGACCCGCTGCCGATTGTCCAGTAACTGAGAACCCTGCTAATACATTTCCTGGTGTAAATGTGGATGTTCCAAAAATTGAGCCTAACAATCCATTACATTGATCATTGAATACAAACTGTCCGTGTTGGAGATTGATTCCTCCACCTAATTCTAATCCATTCTGAGCTTGTACAAAAGTAGCGTTTAACTGAGGTAGATACTGTACTCCTGTGATTCCTTTCTGTGCAACGTTCAACGCACCTAAAGGATTACCATTACCATCAGCTAAGAAAATGACTCCTTGCGGATCATTATCTATCCAGGTACCACCTTGGAAAGATGATTCTGTCCAATCGTCTTGCAACAATTGCGATGTCGTTCCTTGGAAGACTTGGTGACGCATTAGGAAATTTGAAGTAAAGCCATCACCAACAAAATAGTTCTCCCAATTTGCCTGTGGTTCTATGTCTCCTATAACAATACAATCATTCACCGGTGGTACAGTCAATACACCAGTTTTCAACTCACTTGGAAACAGATCTCGTTTCTTCATGTTTTGATCATCGAAGGCAAGAAACCTGGTGCTAAGACATTGGCCAAAGAGGCAAGAATCTGACTATCAGTCTGATTCACGAAGGCTGGGATAAACGGAACTGTACGACTATTCAATATCCATTCATCTGACGTTCCGTTTATATTGTACGCATACTGTTCATTGTTGAACTTGGGAAGATGAGCATTTAATCCTAGATATGTTCTCTCTGGTTCATTAGTAACGAAACCTGTTGCCAATGCTAGACCACAAGGCGTTGTATTAACTGGTACCGTGACCCCTAGGTAAATTCTAAACAGCTTCGATGTTGATCCTGCTACGTTGGCATAGAATACAATCGAATTTGAGCACGGATCATATGCTGTCTGTCCTTGTGTTCCAGATGGAATGGAATTTCCTAACGGAGTCTTTCTGGCTGAAATGCCAGTAATTGTTCTAACTACAGTCAATGTGGTCGTATCAATGATAGTGAAACCATCTGTTGTTCTAACTACCATCAATCCATCAAATCCAATATGCTTGAATGCAAGCCTATCAAAAAGATAACCACTGGGAAATGCCAACGTTCCAACTACTGACTGAGTTGCTGGACTCCACTTAACAAATCCAAGTCCTCCGTTCGTAGCCATGATAAGTGTACCGTCAATTGGATTTAATCCAATACCACGATCACGGCCTGAACCGGTTGTTCCTAACTGAGCTGTTAGATCAAAAGTATTAACTGTATTGAAAGCCCAAATCTGTGCTGGACTTGGGCAACCTCCACCACAAGTAGGACTAGCTCCTCCTGATATCTTACATACAGTTAAGATTACATTTGATGCATTATTCTGAAGACAATAAACCCCTCCACTTGCGTCTGCAGCTAATGCAGGATTACTGATTCCATCTGCTCCGCCATAATTGAAATACCCCCCAACTCCACCTAGGACTGCTAAATCACTTGCTCTTATAAGCGTAACTTGATTTCCAAAATTTACTGGTACTGCATATGCCATTGCAATATATCCCTGACCAAAAGGGACATATATAGTATCACCACCACTACCAAAACAAGGAGCAGTTATCGTACAACAATTACTTGCAGTGGTGTTAATTCCCTGAGTACATGTTCCAGAATCTCCTTGTGAGCCCACTAACTTATCTTGTGCATTTAACTTAGCAAGTAATCCAAAATATCCAAATGAAGCCGTCAACGAAACATATACATTTCCCTGTGGGTCTAAATCTATTTCAGTGTTTCCAACACCTGACGATCCAATATCAACTGGAGAATAAGTCATTCCAGTATCTGTTGGAAGGTTTCCAGTTATAGTCAATACTGGTGAAGGTAACGCGCCTGCATTGGTAGTCAACGGAACTTTATAGAGAATCTTTGAAACTGAATCAATTACATAAGCATTTCCGTTTACTACTCTAGTAGCGAACTTAAATACAGAACCCATTCCCGTAATATCAAGTAACTGTGGAAGTTGTCTAGGTTGTCCTAGATATCCTCCATTCTTACTAAAAATTTCAGAAATGATTTTGAAGTATGCAGAGCGTTTCGGTACAACGAAGGAATTGTCTGAAGCAGCTAATTGAAAAGATGTAAGCGTAGGAACATTAACTGAATCTTCTACTGTTAACGTTCCATCAAGGACGTATCTAGTATAATCTATGAATCCTTGACTTTCGCTATTTTTTATCAGTACTTTCACGGTCTTATCTAAGGTATAAACATCGTGTACAATAGTGCAGCGTAGCGATAGCGTGAGTTATAGCGCATCCATAGGGGGTCAGTGAGTAAAACCCTTATGGTGTTCTTTCTCTAGACATTTCCCACGTATAATTACAAAGTCTGTCTACGGAAATTTCCACTGCCATAACGTCCCCGAACTTCATATACTTTCTGAACTAATCCTTCTAATCCCATACTAGGAGATCCTGTACTAGCTCCACTTTTAATTTGTGCTAATGTATCTTGCAACATACTCAAATAATTCATCTCAGAATCCAACAACGTCTGTCTAGCTGTAACCACTGTCATTTCCATATTTGTACGATTCTGAGTCATAGTAGTCAACTGATGTTCTGTCTGAATCTTCATCTGAGAAGTTAACCCCGTTGGATCATATGGAGCAGGCCCACCTTTTGCTGGCATCTTAGGAATCTGCCAAGTTCCTGCTTTTGGTGGTAATGGATTCTGAATAACACTAATAAACTTATCAAAAATATTCGTTGCCTTTTCAGGTAAAACACGCTCTCCTTCCTCAGCAAAAATTAATCCACTTTGCGGAACTACTCCACCTCTTTGATACTTATTCGGGCCCCCACTACCAGGATTTACTGGGCCAATGCTAGGATTACCTTTTAACCAAGTTATCAGACCCGACATATCATAGCCTTCAACAGTCCCTTGCGACGCGTACTGTTGTGCGTCACTGGCTGCTTGAGCTGTCTGACCCGCTTGAATCATACTAATGAAATTTGGATCAAGAGCTGCCACATAATTTGCAGCACTTTGATATGGTTGTGGTATTTTAGCTAACCAATTTGACGTTCCATATGGACCTGTTGTAACTCCCGGTGGAACATTTCCTGCAAGTCCTAACTGTTGTAACAAGACTTGTAATAATCCAGTTCCTGTTGGCAATGCCCCTGCTGCAAACAATTGTGACAATTGCTGTTGTAATTGTCCGCCAGTCAACCCTGCTTGCAGAGCAGCTACGACTTGTGCTAATGCCTGAATCTGCTTTACTTGGTAGTCAGCCTGCTCTGTTTGAGCTTCAAGTAACTGAGCCTCTAAACCAATCCTTGTCTTCGCCAAACCAAATATCTTTGTTTCAGCATCGACCTTATGTTGAGCCAATGCAATCTCTTCGTTCATCTGCAACAACTGCATATCACGCTGATAACGAAGGACTCCAATCTGTTGTCCTTTTGTCATCGCAGTTGTACGTTGGCGAACCATTACACCTTGAGTTAAAATATCATATTCTTGCTGTGCTTCCTGATTGATTAACTGTTGTCTCTGATACTCCAAGTTAATCAATTGGATTGCATCGTTGATAGCTTGCTGCTGTGCCTGATTGAGAAGCAACCTCTTGTGCGTTACCCTGAGCAGCTGAAGCGAATTGTTGATACTTCTGAATAATTTGATCCAAAGAACTGATGTATTCTTGAAACTGTTGTGGCTGAGATAGTTGCATCAATGACTGATGCAGATTATCCAATATCTGTTTCTGCTGATCAACAAGTTTCTGAATCTGTGAATCGATCTCTGCAATTGCTGCCTGTGCTTGTGTTGGAGTGTACCCCTTCTTTCCTCCCTTACCTCCACCTTTGTTACCCTTTGGATCCTGTGCCAACATATCCAATGCTGCTTGACGCTCTCTGCGAAGGTCAGCAATCGCCTGACTCAATGTAATAGTACCGGCATTCAATGAATCAAGGATACCTTGCATTTGGACTTGGATCTTATGTAAGTCTTGTTGTAACTGTTTTTCTTTCGATCCAAATATCCCACCCATTATTCCGCCACCTACAAGACCTACTGCTGCTCCAATTGGTCCGCCTACTTGCATACCTAGTTGCATTCCCGACATACCACCACTCAGCGCACCTTGAGCACCAGTCTTACCACTAGTAAGCCCTTGAATAAATCCTTCAACTCCTTGGACAGCCCCACCTAATTTTCCAGCGAAATCTGCCAACTTACTTCCAGTAGCTCCAAACTTTTTATTTAAACTATCTAAACCTGGAAACATTCCAGACAACATACCACTGCTGCCAGTAGTGGCACCACCACCTCCACCACCACCTCCACCAGGTTCTCCAATCACATCTCCTAGTGTAGAAGCGATAGTTGGGGCTTCGGCTCCCTTTCCAGTAACAGTTGCAGATACTCCTTTATTCTGCATCGTTGCAACTGACTGACTAATTGTATCAGCTAATTCCTTGAGGCGAGATTCAAGATCTCTTACTGTTGTCGTTGTACTTTTGATAGCTGTCCCAAAAGTAGTTGTTTCTTTTCCGGTCTTTTGTAGACTAGCAGAAAAGATCTGTTCTGCTGTCTGTCTTACTTCCGATTTAGCAGCAGGACCTCCTCTAAACAATCCAGTAAATGATCTTCCAACTTGTCCAAAAAGATTCCCACCTGAGGCTTGATTAGCAACATTGAATTGAGACATCGATTGCATGGACTGTTGCATCCTACTAAACAATCCTGCAACGTTAGCACCAAATGCTCCTGTCGATCCAGCAACTCCTGCTATTGATCCAAAAATAGATGCTAACGGGCCTGCAGTATCACGAGAAATCGCAAGCTGTTGATTAAGCTTTACTTCCTCTTCCTTTGCTCGTGCAATAGATTCACTGACTTTCACCCATTCATCAGAGAATCCTTTTACTTGTGGATTCAATTGTGCTTGCTCTGCAGAAAGATCCTGAATATGTTGGCGAGTAATGTCCAACAATGTAGCAGTAGCAAGCTGTTCTGCTTCTCTTCCTCCCCCTGCTCCAACCTTTCCTTGTTTTGCAGTTGCTATTTCTATCTCAAGATACTTCTTTGCCTGATCATAATGACTTTCCAAAGCTTGCATACGAATTTTATCTTCGTCCAATGCAATCTTTGTTAACTGTTTCTCATGATCAATCTCCGCCTGAATAATAGCGATCTGAATCTTTGCCGTCTCTGCAGAGTTTTTCTTTGCATCAGCTAACTGAGCATCTAATCCTTGTTTCGTAACTTCAAGTTCAAGATCAATGAGTTGTTTTTTCTCTGCAATGTAAGCATCAGCGTCTACTTTTCCTAACTTAAATTCTTGCTCTAGAACACTAAGACGTTCTTGTACACCTTCTTTTGCTATCTTTGCAAGAGCATTTGTATATTCCTTATACGCCGATTGAGCATCTGCCAACTGCTCTTTGTCTGGAGCAAACCCTGCCTTCTCCGCTCTAAGATTTTCCTGTTCTGTTTGAGATTTTGCAGCAGCATTAATAACCTGTTCTTTAAGTCTACGAACTCCGGGAGCCATCCCTGGTATAGTGACAGATTTTCCGGACGGATCTTTGTACGTAAAGCCTTTAGCTTCTTCAGCTAGCTCAGCTAACTTAGCTTTACGCTCAGCCTCAATTTGTTTCAACTTCAGCTGATGCTCTTCTTCAAGTAATTGACGTTCCTTCGACAAATACGTTTGCAGATCTTCGAGACCTGAATCGTACATTTCCTTATTGGCTTCTTTAGCGTAATTGATACGCTGTTCTTCGAGAGAGTTTTCTTCTTTTATTCTATCGATAGCAATCCGAAGACGAAGCTTAGCTTCTTCACGTGCAATGTTTGCTTCGTTCTCCGTAGGCATCTGAGTCTTACCAGCCGCAGGTATTTCAACTTCACCTGTATCAGCTGGAGTAGTTGCCATGTTATACTGGCGCTTTATTCCTGTAATTAGATCCTTGGATGCCTTTACACTATTCTTTGCATAGTCAGCGAACGCTTTAACAGCCTTACCAACACTCTTCTCCGACGCAGCATCCATCAAATCCATAACCAACTGAATTCCATTGGCTACTTGTTTTGCTCCATAAGCAACTGTCTCAAGAGTAACACCCAATGCCATCAACGCAGATCTAAATGGAGTGATCTGTATTCCTGCTTTGTTCATTGCTTCTGACATAATCCCGAAAGGACTTGCCTTCATCAGCAACGAATAAAGATTACTTATCTCACTCCACAATCCCTTAATGACATCCCAAACAGCTACGATTACTGGTTTTACTATAACAAATGCTTGCCCAATTTTCTCCCCAATAGACTTTGCAAAATCCAACACAGCTGGTGTAGCTTTCATTATCCAAGAACTTAAAGTCTGGATCATTCCTGCAAAAGCTTTGGAGTGTGTTGTAGCATAAACCATGTCTTCAATAAATGCACCTTGTACCATATGCATTTGTTTGAATAGATCTTCCAAGGTAGTCATCGGAGTTCCAACTTCCGAAAACCGCCTTGTCATGGCATCTGTTAACATCGCCAACTGCATCTGCTCTTTTGCTACTGCACTTATTCCCCTTCCAAGCCCACGGACTTGTAGCTGAGCTTTATCAATTCCAACAGCCATTCCAATCATCTGCACTCTTCCAGTGATAGCAGCTCTGGATAGAGCATTCATTGCTGTCTCTACAGAATTGGGACCTCTTGCTGTTGCTCTAGCCAATGCAATAGTCAATCCCAACAGATTTTCAATTGCAGGTGGCTGTAACTTTAAAGGTCCTGACATGAATTGATTAGCAACTCGAATCAACTGAGTATTGTCTTCAACCAATCCACGAGTAGCTACACGAAGACGATTTAAAAAATCTTCGGGATTGACGCCTTCTCTCTTGGTTAACTTTTCAAACTGTTCCCGCAGCTGAGCAGCATTGCCTGAAGCATGGAGTAGTTCAGGAGCTAGTTCTCTTAGCTTTTCAAGGATGCCTTCTATTCCATGTGCTATTAATTCTCCGCCTGCAACTCCTCCTGTAATCAAACCTAAAGGACCACCCATTCCCGCTCCACCAAGTAATCCCGCAACAGCCCCAAATATCCCCCCTCCTCCTTCCCTACCTTTAGATTGTCTTGACTGCCTCTCCTGCTCCCTAGTTTTTTGTTGTTCAAGTCGTAACTGTTGTTGAGCAAGTTTTAACTTATCCTGTTCTAATCTAATTGCAGTTTGTTGTTGGACTTGTTGCTTTTTGAGTTCTGCAGTCTCCAGTATTTTAGCCTGGAGACGAGTCTTCATTGCTTCTTGATTTTTCTTTTCCCAAGCCGCACGAGATTGATCGAAGGCAGCTTGTGCTTTCGATTCAGCAGATAGTTTCTGTTGATCCGCTATTTGTTGTTTTGTGAGATCAATTTGCTGCTTCTGCGTAGCCTTCATTTCTGAAGCGTCACGCTTAGCCTGTGCATTGACTTCATTCAACTGGGACTTAATGTCACGAACAGCAGTCTTCCATTCGGAAGTCGATATCCCAAGTTTTATTAAGAGGCGTTTGACTGGATCATCTGCCATAACTACCTTCTAATCCCGTATGCTTGTCTTATCTGTTCTGATCGTTCATCCTCATGGCGAATCTTTGATACACCTGGTGGTAATGGAATTCGCAAGACTTGTTCAAAGTACCTACGAGCATTTTCTCCTGTAACTCGACTTAAATCAAAATCTCCTTCCTCGTTAAAGAATTCATCAGGCATTCTTTCCGGTCCAATTCCATCCAAATATTCCTTTCGTTTCTTTCCTGATTTACCAGTAATTGATTGCTCACCTTTGTCTATCTTCTTCAAGCGTTGTTTAAAGTGATAACTTTGTTCCTGTGACCTCCATGCCACTAGCACTAACTCTGATTTCGTAAACTTGTTCCCGATCTCCCTCAAGGGCATTCCGAACTGCTCTATCATAGAGCAAGCTGCTGCAACTGCTGGAAGCGCGGAGCGTTCCCCATCATCATCTGGGTCTGCTGGCCACTTTGGGAGACCTTGGAGAAAAAATCCTTTAGCTTATTCACCTTCATTTGGGCTTCGATGATACCCCATTGACGATTGGATGACACATTCTTTTGTACCCATTCAATTGTAATATCCTTTCTATCACCGAATGGATTCAAAACAAGTACTACTGCTTGTGCAAGCAAATCAAAGCCTTCTCCAAACAACTCAAGAAAAGACTTAGCTTTTTCCTCAAACGGACGATCAATGTCAGTCTGGGCAAACGCAGCTAGAGCTTGTGTCTTTCCAAGAATTCTTTCAGTGAATTGTTTATAAAATTTTATTTCAACTGTCTGGGGTAACTCACGAATAGTAAACATCTCAGATTTAGCTTCTCCAGTAGTAAAGTAATCCACTTTCAAAGTGAAAGTTTCATACTCTTGATCGAGAAGTTCCTGGATTTGTTCGTGAGTCGGGGGCTTTTGTTCTTCTACCCACTTGTCGAAAAGCTTTTGTAAGCCTTCGGCAATAGTTTTATCATTTGTTTTGGCTAGTTCCTGTAACTCTCCTTCTTTCCAAAGCTTAAATAGAAGTTCGTATTCTTTACGAAGTTCCGCTCGAACTGCAAGTTCTGCATTACTCTTTTCTACCCACTTAGGGTTTTCAGCTGGAACGTCCGTATTCTCAGTAATCTTTACTTCCTCTGTAGCCATTCGAAAATTCTCCTTGTATGTATCTCATTCAAGCACTACCTAAAAAAGCGGGAGTGGTATTACCACCCCCGCTATCGCCTCCGCGTCAAATAGCTGCAGCTTCCCCGGGCTTATAGTAGTAACATTTATAGGCAACTACTGTCTCACCGTCGAGTGGATCATCGAATGCCAGTGCCGCAAACTGTGCATCAAGCTGGAATCCGGATTCATCTGTTGTTCCTGCGTTTTCAATCGTCCACGGTGCAGCTACGTCTCTATTCTGCATAATTGATATATGCGGATAGTAGATTACTAACTGCGCGCCGTCAACCGTGTTACAGAGAAGTAAGCAAGTCCACTCACCAATGAATGTACCACCTTCACGTGCTGCGAATCCCTTAATCGATTGACACCTGACTTGAGGATTCACGAAGCTAGTAAATGCATTGTTGAGGAAGTTCGGGACTGGATTTCCTGAACCACCTCCTACGAATGGAGCATCCAACGTCAAAACATTGCCGGTAATTGCAGTCACTCTTGCCACAAAGTCCGAATTCTTTCGGATGTAATCAACGTCTGTGACTGCGTTCTGATAGACATTGGTTCCAGCGTCTCCGACTGCACCTCCAAATGTTCCGACCACGTAATCCTGGTCTGCCACTATATAGCTACCTGGATAGATCTGAGATAGCTGTGGGATTGTAGCCAGTGTCAATGTTGGAAACACTGTCTGAGGTGCGTTCCACGCAACAGGTGATCCTGGAGTATAGGCCGTAACGTTTGCTGCCGGTGCTCCTGATGCAGACAACGGTCCGGCGCCTCCTCCTGCAAGACCTGAAGCAGCGAGTAGATTCAAAACATTTGATCCTGTTGAAAGTCGATACTGCAGTCTACCATACTCGTTGAACTTCAGTTCAAAAGATTCTCCAACCTGACCGCGATATTGTGCTCTCACCGCACCACGGTAGCCTGAACGAACCTGACCGATTTTCGACTCGACTGTGAGTTTGAAATCCTTTACCCAACCAAGATCGGCTAAGCCGAAAGGTGGAAAATAGGAATCAAATGGTCCCTGCGTCAAATCGATAATCGTCGGCCCCTGGACTGTGGACGCTACAGCTGATCCAAGGGCAATATTGTACGGAGCGAAATACGCACGCCAGCCAGCCCCTACAACTAGCTTATTCTTTCTAAAGGGCTGTTGTAATGATTTTGGGAAACTCGGCATCGGTATCTCCTTTGCCCTGCTCTACGCAGAACAAAATTCACATCTCTACGATGTGATGGTATCGGTGAAATCCTGAATTCTGGTGTTGGCTGAACCATACTGTACTCCCGATTCCTTATCCAATTTTTCATGGAAATCAACCGGTGTCCACCAAACAAATTCTTGTGGTACTTTTGATGTTCCCGTCCACTTGGCATCATTCGGTGAAGGTTGTCCTGTTGGAACAAGTGTCCAAGACAACTTCTCAGCAAAGTTCGGATAGAATCCATTCAATAACTCACCTTTCATCTGCTGCATTATACGATAACGATCACCGCGATTTGCAGCTTTAACTCCGGGAGTGAGATCAGTTCCTTTGTTTATCCAAACCCATTGAATCGTATGAAACTTAATCGGCGTCGATGCAGAATATCCAGCTCTCCCTACAGAAGATTCACCTAAAACTAAAAGATAGAAAGCATCAAACTTGATTGGCTTACTTGGCCAGTCTTGGGCATTCAAGACTCCTCCCATTACGCGAGTCGGGTTCAATGTGAGAATTCTATTCCTCACATAAATGTAATGACTATCAACGGCATCGGTAAATGCCATCTCACATTCTCCGAGTCGAATACAATTCCTTCAATGTTCTGTAAACCTCTTCACCCATACAAACAGTCAATCTGTCTCTTACTTCATCTGATGGAGGTACCATTAGTAGGCCGTAATAAAGAAATCCCCACCAATGTCCTGGAGATAACTTTAGGCCTTTCCATGTTCGACACTCCATTGTGACTGTGACTCCAAAGAAATCTTTTACTTTTGACATGTCGGCATCGCATAAGATTGCATCCTTCATGTTTGCTCTATGGAGATCTGCTCCATCCCATGTCGTCAAAGTAAGGTTAGCAGTCTCCAAATTGATGAACCGACAGTTCGTATCCGTAAAGTTTGCATATGGGCACGATGCTGATCTGAAGTCTGCCTTTTCCAAATCCATTCCACTGAAGTCTGCCCCATGCAATTTCAATCCACGAAATTTCTTACCATTTTTACAAATGTCTTCAAGCTGTTCCCGTGTCCATCCTGACATATCATTCTTCCTCTGTTCCTATGACTAAAGTTCTTTCATCATCTGAATCATCTAAAGATGCATCACCTGACCTGACTGCAATGAAGCTTTTACTAAGGTCTCCCTTATCTACAGGAGCATTATCGCCGATTACTTTCGCAATCAACTTCATCGCTCTGAAAGCAGCTTCTTCCAGTTCCTCTGTGATTTCCTTAGCATTTGTTCCTTTAAATTTTACTTTCTTAAGCTCCATCTTCAGAATTTCCCAATAATCATTCTCATGAATCTTGATGTAACCAAAAGGTGCCTGAATAGAAAGCCAGACTTCATCTCCGTCTGGGTTCGTTCCAAGCACCGTTTTTGGTCCAGGCTTTGTCTGCCTTACGTTGCCCCATTCCCAAACCATAGCATATGCAGCTGCGGGACCCACCGAAGCAACTCCGGCTGTAATCATTTGATCATGTTCTTCAAACTCAAGCATAAACTCATCTAGCTTGTCGAACATCATGGTCGGATATATAGTCGGAGTAGGCATTTACTGTTTCTCGAATGAGACTGACATTGACGGTCCAGAATTAACTGATGAAGATGTCGTAACTTCAACATTAACAACATCTCCTTCAGCCACATTTGCATCGTCACTATTATCTGAACATAATCCATTTCCCCCGTTACTTGCTGTACAAGCCAAACTGGTAGAAAGTCCATTCACATAAACAGTGAATGTAGCATTATATCCAAATCCACCTCCACCATACGCAGCGTGTAGGTTAGATAAAGTCCCAGGAGATGGCACAATGACTCCAAATGGAGCACCAGAATTTGGTGCTGAACTCGGAGAGCAGTGTGGCGGTCCTAACAATAAATAGCTAGTTGTCGAACCGCCATAATTACCACTCGATGCACAAGTCGCGTAGATAATGGGATAAGCTGACTTCTCTCTAGCATAGACTGTCGGTAAAAACGTTATCACAATCGAAATTACCAACAAAACTATGACTAAGCAAATCCCAAATACTTTTCTCATCGTTCTCTCCTACTTCAAGATTTGGTAGATTCCTGTTAAGAGATTCCAGCATGTTGCCGCATTACTATCTGTACCAATGGATTGTACCAAGCCATTAGCAGGATTGGTAAGACTCGTCTGAACTGACGATCCTTCAAGGACATATGCCAGAATTTCTGCAGCTTCTTGCATCCTGAGTCTTACTGACTGAACTACGCCAGGAAGGTCTGTGATTGGGCCTGCGGCTGCTTGTGCTCTTGCCAACTGAGTCGCAAGATAGCCAGCATTAATAACTGTGTTTAAGTCTGTGATGATTTGTGTCGAGTTGGATACAAAGCTATATTTCTTGTACTGCATTACTAATGCAGGACGGCTTTGCATCAAATCAAATTTTTGAAAATGACGCATACTTCCTCCTTTTACATTCTTCCGCGAAATGCCGGAGAATATTGCACTGAGCTACGACGAAAACTTTCTGTGACTGGTGAAATATCTTTGTTCGGAACTGTGAGATGCTCTGTTATACCACCTGGTTGAGCGATAGAGACTTTTGAAACGTGTTTCCCTGCTGACAATATTCTTCCAACGATGACTTGTGTGGTTGTATTCTTTGCGTACGGATTCACTCGTCTACGGACGATTACTTCCTGTTGTGCCTTGAACGAGCGAGTCGGCGCCTCTGTCTTAACATTCAACTCTAGACTTCCGACTCCGTCTACCATTTGCCGTAACGTTGCCATGTTGTCTCCTAAGGCTGAAGGACTTGTGATGATCCCGGATCAAGATATTCTTCAGACGAATTGCAAGTCAGTACCCAGTGAATGGTTTCTCCTGCAATTTCTCTGCGTCCAATGTCTTCTATCGAATAGAGCTGATTGTTATAAATAATTCCCATTACTGATGCTGTAGAATTATCCCACTTACGAAACACATTGTATCCACCTCTGATGTTGGGATAACTCTGTAAAATTGCCTGTACAAATGTATGTGAAACAAAAAACTTTCTTGCTCCAAACATTAACTTTCCACCACTCAACCCAATGTCGTGATATGAAACTGGTTGAGTTCCTGGTGGAGGTAGAATTAACAAGTCCGTGAATCCTGCTTGTGAGTCTTGTCCTCCTGTTGGAGCAAAGCTGACTCCGACTTCAATGTAATCTCCCTGAGGTACGAAATTATCAATTCGCAAAAAGACTTCCAACGCTCCCCTTGTGTAACTCAGATGAGAGTCGAAAATTAACTGCATCCCTTGTGCGAATGGTATACCCATGTTCAATAGCCGAGTACCGTTTTAACTTTTGTCATATTGACCGCTAATATCCTAAAACGGTTTTAAACGGATCTAACATTCTGTCTATTGTCGTATCTATCAAATCCGGAGAGAACGATACGTTGGCAGTCCCTGCTGCTGTGATCGATCTTAATCCTGTCGTACCCCCACCACGAGAGAGAAAGTTTCTTACTAACATTGCACATGCTTGCTTGATTGCGCGTGGCATATTCAATGGATCGTATCCAGAATTGTAGATGATAACTATCTCCGTATACTGTCCTAAATATAATCCTGCTGGTACCCAAAGTTCCCCAGTATCAATTGCGAAGTCTGCCATCGTCAAATTGATGGGTGTCCATCCTGGAGGACCTCCAAAAAAAGCTGCTACTTGCAAGAGATTCATTCCGTAGTTCAGGTCTGGATATATCATATACTCTGATCGTCTGGTATATCCATATCTTCCTGAACAGCCGATGATTGGACTAATTGTCGATCCCGGAACTCCTGTGATTGGAGTCGTATTAGCCTGCGCCCCACTCCAAAAATAATTCGTATTCAGTAGTGCACTGTTCTGCCTATTTGCCGGAACAGCAAGATTGTTCGCAGATGCAACTAGATTTTGTTGGACATCTGGAGTTAACGTTGTCATTGGTTTGAAAGATACTCTTACGATATTTCTGTTTCTGGCTTGCATCAGGAGTCTCTCCATGTAGGTAGATACAACGAGAGACCCCTGACCATAACCATCTACTCTACCACAATGAACATCAATGAGGCTTGACGCCGCATCCACCAACGAAAGAATATTTGGCTGTCGATTCGCATCGGGCAGTCCATACAAAGAGGTTTCATTCGGGAGAATGAATCTCGGTGTAAATATTCCTCGAGTTGGAAACGGTGCCGTGCTCATATTACTTACCTGACAGTGAAGTAGTGCGAATGCGCGTAGCTGGCTCCTTTCGCCACTACTGCACCGAACTTCAGAATTACAAATTGAGCAGCTAAATTTCCTAGAAGTCCCAACTGGAAAACGCGCGGGACAGGAGACGTTAGCCAGTGATACTCGATAAACTCCTCTGACAGAATGAAACCTTCATACTGTCTTTGTGGAGAGCTCGGGTAAACACTGAGGATGGGGATGAACGGTTCAGGCACCAACGGCAATAATCCCGCCTGAGTTGGAATTGCCTTAACGATCACACCTGGCTGAATCTCAGTCTCGTTGTAGTACAACTGGAACGTTTTGGCTTCACGGTCGAACAAGTCCAAGAAGACTGGTGAAGCGTAGAAGGCACTAGGTTTGACCTCAAAGTCAGTACGAGAAACCATCCCCGCGACCTGTGTTTTCAACGCATCTATCAGTGATCCCGATGCCGTGACTTGCACGTTCTGAGTAAAGCCGGGAGGTACTGCTGTGCCGCCTAGTGGATTCAAGAACG